>Ga0209988_10000265_pt1 | contig 30950 bp, 31 predicted proteins | sample N075metaG_FD_183115 | JGI IMG/M metagenome (GOLD analysis project Ga0209988, IMG submission 183115) | Deep subsurface microbial communities from Kermadec Trench to uncover new lineages of life (NeLLi) - N075 metaG (SPAdes) (version 2) | ecosystem: Environmental > Aquatic > Marine > Ocean trench... | reverse complement strand
GGCGCAGCTGGAGCCACTGCTGCGTCAGGCGCGCGACGACGCATTGATGGGTGATGTATCCACGCAGGGCCGACTGACCGACCTTCTCGCATACAAAACCCAGGTCGAGTCGACGCCGGAGTGGCCGTTCGACTCGTCCACGCTCTTGCGCTTCGGACTCTACTTGTTAATACCCGTCGGCTCGATGATCGGCGGGGCGTTGGTCGAGCGCATCGTTGATATGGTGCTCGACTAACCTCAACACTTGGGTGACGAATGTCCGCTTTGGGTGTGCGCCGTGACAAGGCGGCGTTTTCCAGTGGGTGCAATTCCCACCCGGCAATTATAGCTCCAGCCGGAAGCAACCGGAGCAACTGTGGAGGTAACGAAGTGGTTGAAGCCTCCGGTGAAGCGTGCGGCGAAATATGGTGGCAGCGCGAGTGTGCAGGCCGTAACGTGAGTGAACGCTGAGCAATCCTCGAAAAGGACGTTGCGCAGGCCGACCCGACCACCCTTTCGGGGAAGGCTGATATGACTGTGAGAAAAGAGCAAGGAACTCTCACAGTTGCTGTGCCGGGGTAGTAGCGACAGCATGTACACAAGGAAAACGCACGCAACACGGGAAGCCCGATGGCGTGGTCGGTTGTGACGACCAACCTGAGGCCGGTGACGGTCAGATAGGGCGCTATGGGGTGGCGGAAAGGCCCGTAGTACTGTGGAAGCCGGGTAATGCTGGAGGAGGAAAGGGGCCTTAGTTCAAGACTGGCACTGAAAGTAGCAAAGCACGGGAGATTGGGGCAACCCTGGAAACTCCACTAAGGTGCGGGAGCTGCGGAAGGCGCCACATGCTAAAGCGAAGAAAGAACCCGGACTGCGATCCGGGAAGCGAATGACCTCCCAGGTGGTGGCATTGGCGGTTGTGAACAGAACGCGGGCTTGATTTACGCTGGAGTTGCACAGCTCTGTGTGGTGGATCGGTGAACTGCGAATGACTTTTCGTGTGCGAAGGTATGTGTCTTGTCCGAGAGCCGGATGCGGGAAATCTGCATGTCCGGTTCGATGAGCGGGATGTGGAAACGGAGTTATGGTCAGGTCACTTGGGCACCGCCAGACGAAAGGGGCGGCAACAGACAACGCCGAACCTAATGCCACCGCGCCACATCTCGACTCTACCTATTCTGTTGAAAAACTCCGTATTACGATGATCAGAAAATTCAAAGGAATTTTTCAATCGCCTGGTGCGCGAATCACAGATCAATTATGCCGTTCTGAGTCGCGTCAGGCCGGATTTTCATGCGGCTTCTGCTACCCCCTCGTAAATACAGTACGCAATGACGCTCAAATCGCAAATGAAATCGCCGCTCATTGCAAAACAGAGTTTTTCAACAGAATAGACCCAAAGCCGACATTCCTGGTCGCTCGGAAAAGCCACATTATGTTAACAAACAGGGCATTTCCCAACGGCAGGGGTATAAAGAAGCCACAACAAATATCGACAAAGCCAAACCCGCCGAAAGACGGTGACAAAAAACTGATTGACCTGATAGAAGCGACTGTACTGGAGATTTATTGTGTCGATAATAAATTAAGTGGCTATATTCAGTGGCACTGTCTGGAACAGGAATTTTGAAATGAAAATGCCAAAAAAAATGATCGCATTGACTGGCTTTATCCTTGCTACGTTGGTGTTCTCATCGGCATCGATAGCAGATAATTCTTGGGGTAGATACAAATGGAAGACGTCGGGCACTCTTAATTTAGATCTAGGCCATAATGTCAATTCAGACTGGGACGGCCACCTAATGAATGCCTCTACAGATTGGTCTATATCTGAACCCCTTGGCACCTGGGTTGTCACGGGGTCAACTGACCCCGCATCCTGTAGTCCTCAATCCGGCAATGTTCAGGTCTGTAATTATGCTTACGGCGATAACGGGTGGCTGGGTTTAGCACAAATATATATTAGACGAGGATTTACCATTATCGCCGGTGTCGCCAAGCTGAATGACACTTATTTCAAATTGCATTACTACGACACACCTGCATGGCGACAGATGGTTATGTGCCAGGAAATTGCTCACACGTTCGGGCTGGCTCATCAGGACGAAACGTTTAGTAAACAAGAATCTGGGTACGTGTATGGATTACACAAATGACCCCGATGGCAGTATTAGTAATTACGGGGTCAGCAACGAACACCCGAATCAACATGATCGTGATCAATTAGAGAGCATTTATCCTATAGACGATGGCGGAGATGGCGGCGGCGGCTGCAAGGGAAAGTCCCCCAAGTGTAATCAAGCCTCTGCCGCAGGTGGCCATGCTCAATGGGTCAATTGGTGTCCGGACATGGTGGCCGGAGATTTATGAACGGAGTTTAGGCGGCGGCCACAAAGTCATTACCTTTGTCATCTGGACGCTTGAACACGCCGATAGTCACAAACATTGACCGGCAGTAAAAGTATCAACAACAGCGGCTCCTTCGGGAGCCGTTTTGTTTTGAGACGAATGTCTCCATTTGGCGGCGATCTCAGCCGGTCAACGCAACACATCCGTTAAATCTCTATGCCGGCATTTCGAAGTTCAATGTTTAGTCAGATCTGCCACTTACATGTCGTAACATCGCGTCGACTGCTTTTGATGTATTGATCACTCGAATAATGACGTTCGGATGTGCCGCTGCAAATACGCGAAATATTTCGTCTGCGAATCCCTGTCCTACATTTGATACATCACGCATGTCCAGTTCGATTTCAGAGAACTTGTCGAGATTATGCAGAAGCCGATTTGGCCATGATCGATGATCAAACCCAAATCATCCCGGGCCATGGCCCGGTAACCGGCAAAGCCGGAAATCTGGGAGCAATGTAATGGCGGCCTGATAGCGTTCTGCGATTTCGCCGGATCTGGCGGGACATTTGCAGGTTGTACGAAATGCTTCAAAGAAAAGAATCCGGACATTTAATGCTACATCGTCAAACCTGATGGCGCTGCGGCGTTACGCGGTGATGATGTAACGACACCACATCACCCGATTCAGGGCGGCAGTTATTCTATGGCCGAGCTTTCACAATTGGACGGCATAACACCCAGTGGTTATCTGAGTGTCTCATCACAGGATGTAATCGACTGTACCCGGCAATTGGCGAAAGAGGAGGGCATTTTTGCAGGCTTTTCATCAGGCGCCAACCTGGCCGCCGCATTGCAGTTGCTGGCTGGTCCATTACCCGGCGCCACCGTCGCCGTCATTACCGGTGATTCAGGCCTGAAATATTTGAGCACTGACCTCTGGACTTGGGGGTTGCGTGCCTTGTGGCCGTGCGAAGAGTGGCGTATACTCACTTGCTTGTTGACAGCAAGTTTCTATAATTTCTTTATAAGTGATTGAAAACCTGGAATTGTCCAAAATCGGAGTCCATCGAATTGTCCACTAACGCTCAGGGGATTGCGCCGGAGGCACAGTCGCGCACGCAGGCGCAACGGACCGCCATCTCCGACAAGGCCATGCTCGATGCGGCGATCGACCTGATCCTAGAGCACGGCACGGACAAGACCACGCTGGCAGCGATCGGCGAGAAAGCCGGTTACAGCCGGGGGCTTGCGACCTATCGTTTCGGCTCCAAGGCGGGCCTCTTCGATGAGGTTTGCAAGTCGATTTCCAGAGGCTGGCTCGACTATCTGCAGGCGGGTGTCGGCGACAAGATTGGCATCGACGCCATGTGTGCTGCACTGGATGCGTTTTTTCAGTTTGTTTCAGATTCACCGCGCGAAGCGCGTGTGCTGCAGATTCTCTATTGCGGCGCTGCGAGTCCTAAGTCGGAGTACCGGCAGACCTCGGCAACTATTCACCAGCGGCAACAGGATGATGTTGCAGACTGGGTTCGCGCCGGGCAGGCACGGGGATCGATACGTGCGAGTGCCGATCCAAAAAGCGTTGCGGCACAATACATCGCATATATCTCAGGGATGACCTATCTCTGGCTCATCAATCCGCAATCCATCGACTTCGGGAAAGCAAATGACGAAATGAAAACGCACCTGAAGATCTCACTTTCACCGGCAACTAAAGATTATGAACGGGACTAGAAAATGACAGACGCCTACATCTACGATCACGTGCGCAGTCCGCGCGGCAAAGGCAAGCCAAGCGGCTCCCTGCACGAGGTAACCCCGATTGATCTCGCTTCACAGGTTCTTGGCAGCCTGCGAGATCGTAACGAGCTCGATACCAGTGTCATTGATGATGTCGTGTTCGGCTGTGTATCGCCGGTTGGCGAACAGGGCTCGTGCATCGCTCGCGCTGCCGTGCTGAATGCGGATTTTCATGAGAGTGTCCCCGGGAAACAGCTCAATCGATTCTGCGCGTCGGGCCTGGAAGCGGTGAACACCGCTGCGGCCCAGGTAATGGCCGGCCAGTCGGACATTACGATCGGCGGAGGCATTGAATGCATGTCACGGATACCGATGGGATCAGATTCGGGCGCGATGCATGCCGATCCCGCCGTCGCGTACAAGACCTATTTCGTGCCACAGGGCATCGGTGCGGACCTTATTGCGAGCATACATGGTTTTTCCCGCAAAGATGTGGATGCCTATGCCGTCGAAAGCCAGAAGCGGGCAGCGAACGCCTGGGACCTGGGCTTCTTCGACAAGTCCGTAACGCCGATCAAAGATCATATCGGCCAGACGCTATTGGCAAAAGATGAGCATCTGCGTCCAGGCACCAGCATTGGCGACCTTGCGGGTCTTAATCCGGCTTTTGCGATCATGGGGGAGCAGGCAGGGTTTGATGCAGTTGCCCTGCAAAAGTACCCGGAAGTGGAATCGATCGATCATGTGCACACAGCTGGTAATTCCAGCGGCATCGTTGATGGTGCCGCGGCAATGCTTGTTGGCAGCAAAGACGCGGGCGACGTATTAGGCCTGACGCCACGCGCGAGGATCAGGGGATTTTCATCGATTGGGACGGATCCGACGATCATGCTGACCGGGCCCGCGCCATCTGCAGAAAAAGTTTTGAAGCGCTGCGGAATGACGACCGATGACATTGACCTTTTCGAACTCAATGAGGCGTTTGCTGCGGTCGTCATGCTATTCATGCAGCGGCTCGATATACCGCACGATAAAATCAATGTAAACGGCGGCGCCATTGCAATGGGACATCCATTAGGAGCGACAGGAACCATGATTCTCGGCACCGTGCTGGATGAACTGGAGCGCCGCGATCTGACTACGGCGCTGGTCAATCTCTGTGTTGGCGGCGGCATGGGTACCGCAACGATTATCGAACGCGTGTAAATGAGGCGAATTGTGATTGTTCGACAGTCAATAAATGTGGCCAGGATTCGTAGGAGTTCGCCCCGGCGAGCGATGTTGGATCGGCGTATTTATTAGATTTCAATCGACCGCGAGGGCGGGCTCCGACAGCAAATCGGGTTTTGGGTGAATGATGAAAACTATAAAATTTGAAATTGATGCAGATGGCATCGCTGTTCTGACCATCGATGTCAAAGACAAGCCGATGAACGTAATCACGCCGGAGTTCATGGACGAGATTGCGGAGTCAGCTGACAGAATTGCCAGCGACGAAAATATAAAAGGGGCCGTTATTACATCCGGCAAGGATTCCTTCATGGCCGGCGCCGACCTGAAAGAGCTTGTTGATGTTTTCGAACAAGGTCGCGACATCAAGGAGGTTTACACGTGGTGCCGCAAGCTACAGCAGGCGTACCGAAAACTGGAAACCTGCGGCAAACCGGTCGCGGCAGCCATTAACGGTACCGCGCTTGGTGGCGGTCTGGAGCTTTGCCTGGCCTGTCATTACCGGGTCGCTGCCGACAATCCAAAATCGGTGCTGGGGCAACCAGAGGTTCAGATCGGGCTGATCCCCGGCGGCGGCGGTACGCAGCGCCTGCCACGCCTGATGGGTATCGAGCCGGCACTGAGGTTGCTGACCGAGGGCAAACACGTTACACCTGTCAAAGCGCTGGAGCTTGGCTTCATCGACGAAGTGGTCGAAGCAGGTACTGAAATCGCGGCGGCAAAAGCATGGATCCTTGGGCACGGAAATGCGGAACAGCCCTGGGATAAGAAGGGCTTCAAGGTGCCCGGTGGCGCCGGCCTGATGCATCCGTCAGCCATTCAAACGCAGATGGTTGGCACCGCGTTGTTGCAGAAAATGACCAACCACAACTATCCGGCGCCGATTGCGATCATGTCGGCTGTGTATGAAGGCAGCGTGTTGCCGATGGACATGGCACTCGACATCGAGTCGAAGTATTTTGCCAAAATGCTGGTGAACCCTGTGTCGCGCAACATGACACGAACCCTTTTTATCAATAAAGGCGCTGCGGACAAACTGGTGCGCCGACCACAGGGCCCGGAAAAGCGACCGGTGACGAAACTCGGCATTCTCGGCGCCGGCATGATGGGTGCCGGTATCGCACACGTGTCGGCGGTCGCTGGAATGCAAGTGGTGCTACTCGACACCTCACAGGAGAAAGCAGAAAAAGGAAAGGACTATTCGCGCAAACTGCTGCAGAAGCGTATCGATCGCGGACGTATAACTTCTGACAATGCAGCTGATATTCTCGAGCGTATTCAAGCCACAAAAAATTATGACAAGCTTGCCGGGTGCGAATTGGTCATCGAAGCCGTCTTTGAGGATACAGACCTCAAGGCCGGTGTCACCGCAAAAACAGAAGCTGTCATTTCGGATAACGCGATATTTGCCTCCAATACGTCGACGCTGCCGATCACGGGCCTGGCAACGGCATCCAGGCGCCCCGAGCAATTCATCGGTATTCATTTCTTCTCGCCGGTCGATAAGATGCCACTGGTAGAGGTGATCGTTGGGGAAAAAACCAATGATGTCGCGATCGCACAGGCGTTGGATTACATTCAGCAGATTCGCAAAACACCGATAGTTGTGAACGACAGCCGGGGTTTTTATACCAGCCGCGTATTCGGTACTTACAGCCGGGAGGGCATCATGATGCTGGCCGAAGGGATCAGACCGGCGCTTATTGAAAATGTTGCGAGGCAGGCAGGGATGCCGGTCGGGCCGCTCGCGGTGACTGACGAGGTTACGCTCGAGTTGAGCTATCACGTGATGTCGCAGGCCAGGAAGGCGCTGGGAGACGCCTACGTTGCCACGCCCGCTGACGACGTTATCAGCAAGTTTGTCGAAGATTTCGAGCGTAAGGGCAGGCGCTTCGGCAAGGGGTTCTACGATTACCCGGAGGACGGGAAAAAGCGGCTCTGGCCTGGTCTTGCCGAGCACTATCCGCTTACCGGGGAGCAGCCGGACCCGCAGCAACTCCGCAGACGCATCTTTTATATCCAGGCGATCGAGACTGTGCGATGCATGGAAGAAGGTGTCGTGACCCATCCGGCGGACGCGGATATCGGTTCCATATTCGGCTGGGGGTTCCCGCCGTATACCGGTGGCACAATTTCATTCATCGAAACCGAGGGTCTTGGGAATTTTGTCGAAGAGGCGGACCGGCTCGCGGAATCTTTCGGCGAGCGATTTGCTGTGCCGCAGAGCTTGCGTTCAATGGCGGACAACGGTGAGACGTTCTATCAGCTGGCGGAAGAAAAACTGCAGCGGCCGGCTGCATGAGGATAAGGAAATGACTGACTACGAAACCGTGAAGTATGCACAGGACAACGCGGTCGCTGTGATTACGATTGACCGTCCAGACGCCATGAATTCTTTCAACGAAGAGTTACGGCGTGATCTCCTGGCGGCTTGTGATCGTGCAGCAGGTGATTCAACGGTTCGCGCCGTGGTCATCACGGGAGAGGGACGATTGTTCAGTGCGGGCGCTGATCTCAAAGGCAGTCTGGATCCTGAAAAAAGCATTGAGGACATGCTTCAGGCCGAGTACCGCCCGGTGTTTGAATCCATTGCAGGCATGGACAAGCCGGTGATTGCGGCAGTCACCGGATCAGCGGCAGGAATCGGCATGTCACTTGCGCTGAACTGCGATCTGTTGATCATGGCCGACAATGCTTTCCTGTTATCACCATTTACGACTATTTCACTGGTACCGGACGGTGGCCTGAACTGGCTACTCGTGCATCAAATCGGCTATCGGCGTGCATTCCAGCTCAGCATTGAATCCGAACGAATCGGTGCCGAACGCTGCGTGGAGCTGGGTCTGGCAAACAGGGCCGTGCCCGCGGAATCGTTGCAGGGTGAGGCCATCAAGTGGGCCAGGGCGTTGGCAGAACGTGCGCCGCTCTCGATCGCTGCGACCAAAAAAGCAATGCGTCACGCGAGCAGTGAATCCTGGGCCAGTACTTTCGATGTCGAGGCGCCGTTGCAGCAGAAGTTGCGACAAAGTGCGGACAGCGCAGAGGGTGTCGCTGCATTTCTTGAAAAACGCCAACCTGACTTCAAAGGCAAGTAATAGTTGTGCCGAGGCTAAAATGACAAACCGAAAAATATTTGATGAAGAGCATGAGATATTTCGGGATTCAGTGTGCAGCTTCCTGCAGAACGAGATCCAGCCACACAGTGACAAGTGGCATGAACAGGGCATCGTCGATCGTGAAGCTTATCTCAAGGCCGGCGAGCAGGGACTGTTGCTCATGTGGGCAGATGAACAGTACGGAGGTGCCGGCGTTTCCGACTTTCGTTACGAACAGGTGTTGATCGAAGAAAACGCTCGATACGGTGATGCCGGATTCTTCATGTCGCTCCACAGCAGGCTCGTGGGTCCGTACATCGGTGAGCTGGGAACTGACGAACAAAAGGCGCGCTGGCTGCCGAAATGTATTAGCGGTGAGCACATCCTCGCAGTGGCCATTACTGAGCCTGGGGCCGGCAGTGATGTAGCGAGCATTCGCACGAAGGCGGAGGATAAAGGCGATCACTGGCTGTTGAACGGCTCCAAGATCTACATATCGAATGGCATCAATGCTGACCTGGTTGTGGTTGTTGCAAGGACCGATCCGAATACCAGGCATGGTCTGAGCCTGTTCGTCGTAGAGGGCGGCATGGAAGGCTTCGAAAGGGGCCGCAACCTCAAGAAGATGGGGCTCAAGAGCCAGGACACGGCTGAGCTATTTTTCAACAACGTCAAAGTGCCGAAGGAAAATTTGCTTGGTGAGCTCAACCGTGGTTTCTACCAGTTGATGCATTTTCTCGCCGAGGAGCGGCTAATTGGTGCGGTTTCTTACCTCGCGACTTCAAACGCTGCGTTCGACATCACTATGGATTACATCAAGGAACGCAAAGCGTTTGGAAAAACGATCGCGGACTTTCAGAACACGAGATTCAAAATGGCTGATATGCGCATGGAGATCGATATTGCGCAGGTATTTGTCGATCAGTGCGTCACAGAGCATAACGAGGGTAATCTGAGCGCGGACGACGCGGCGAAGGCGAAGCTATTTACGAGTGAACTGGAAGGCAGGGTAGTGGATGCCTGTCTGCAACTACATGGCGGTGCCGGTTACATGGATGAATATCCAATTTGCCGCATGTACGTCAACGCAAGGGTTTCCCGAATTTATGCCGGCAGCTCCGAGGTGATGCGGGAAATCATCGCCCGTTCGATTGGCCTGGATCCCCGTAAGAAACAGAATAAATCGGTCGGCGCAGAGCGGGCCGCCTGATCCACCCAAAAATCGCTCGCTGGGGCGAGCTCCTAACACGCTAACAGGATCGGAGAGTCTAACCATATGAGAGTCGCATTCATCGGCCTTGGGGTCATGGGTTATCCGATGGCCGGATACCTTGTTAGCGCAGGGCATGAGCTTGCGGTTTTCAATCGAACCACCTCGAAAGCGGATGCCTGGGTCGATCAGTACGGGGGAACCCGTGCAGAGACGCCGTCTGCTGCGGCACTGAATGCTGAAATCGTCTTTTGTTGTGTTGGAAATGATGATGACGTTCGCGCCGTTCTCCTCGGCGACGACGGCGTACTACGTGGCATCGGTGATGGTTCGATCATCGTCGACCACACCACCGCTTCTGCGGTGGTCGCACACGAGGTCAGTGACGCGGCCGCATCCAGGAATGTCGGCTTTCTCGATGCCCCCTTGTCCGGCGGCCAGGCAGGCGCCGAAAACGGTCAGCTGACGATCATGGCCGGCGGGGATGCAGATGTGTATCAGCGCGTGTTGCCGGTCATGGATTGCTATGCAAAGGCCTGCACCCTGATCGGTCCGGTTGGCTCCGGGCAGTTGGCCAAGATGGTCAATCAGATTTGTATTGCTGGCGTCGTACAGGGCCTGTCAGAAGGCCTGCATTTCGCGAAGCAGGCCGGTCTCGATCCGGCCAAAGTTATCGGCGCAATATCGAAGGGCGCCGCGCAATCGTGGCAGATGGAGAATCGCTGGGAGACGATGATCCGGAGTCAATTCGAATTCGGTTTTGCGGTCGAATGGATGCGCAAGGACCTGAAAATTGCCCTCGAGGAAGCAGAACGAAACGGGGCGAAACTCGAGCTGATAAAGCTTGTGGACGGCTATTACGCGGAGGTGCAGGAGCTCGGTGGCAATCGGTGGGATACTTCCAGCTTAATCGCCCGCCTCGAAAAATGGTAGGAGCACGGCCCACCGGGCGAATTGAATCAATCGCTCGCCAGGGCGAGCTCCTGCGATACGCTTCTACAGTTTTCGGGCTCCGAATAAGCAAAACACATCGTGTTTGTTTGGCGTATAATCAACTCCGTCACAGGGGTGGTTGAATGACCTGAGATCCGTGACGCGCAACGACAACCGCGTCCAAACGGAAACCCTTAGAACCTGATCCGGATAATTCCGGCGTAGGAAGAGGATTTGCCGATGATTCCAGACACATTTCTCCGCCCAGGGCTCCGAGCCTGCGTCGTGCTCGTCCTGTGTTTTCCGGTCGTGTCCCTTGCACAGGAGGTGCTGGAAGAAATCATTGTCAGGGCTGATTTCCGCGAGCGGGCTGTTGCAGAACTGCCGGCCAGCATTTCGGTCCTGGATGAACAGCTTGTCAACGAGGCAGCCGTGCAGCACTTCGAGGAATTGATCCAGCTGGTGCCAAACCTGAACTGGTCTGGCGACGGTCATCGTGCGCGTTATCTGCAAATCCGTGGAGTGGGTGAGCTTGAGCAGTATGAGGGTGCGCCCAATCCCTCGGTTGGCTTTCTGATTGACGATATCGATTTCAGCGGTATCGGTACGATTGCTACACTGTTTGATATCCAGCAGGTCGAGATACTTCGCGGCCCGCAGGGGAGTCGTTACGGTGCGAATGCTCTTGGTGGCCTCATCTATATGCAAAGTGTTGCGCCAACGGAGGAATTTTCCGGTCGCGTGAAAATAGATGCCGGCTCCGATGGCGTATTTTCGGCAGGCATTGCATTCGGCGGGCCGCTTATCGCCGGCCGCTCGCTCAGGTACCGGCTCAGCGCGCATCATTTTCAGGGCAATGGATTTCGCGACAATTCTTTTCTTCGCCGTGATGATACGAATGGACGCGAGGAGATGACGCTGCGTGGCCGCTTGCGATGGCAAGCGAGCGATAACTGGACTGTAAATTTTACCGCGATGTTCAGCGATGTTGACGACGGCTACGACGCCTTCGCCATCGATAACAGTCTGACGATGCTGTCTGACAAACCCGGAAAGGACGCACAGCAAAGTTTTGGCACCGCAGTCAAGGCTACGTGGACCGGTGCTGAATCATTTTCATTAACGTCAATAACGACGTTTGCGCACTCGGATATTGATTTCAGTTTCGATGCGGATTGGGGCAATGCGGATTCATGGTTGCCCTTTACCTATGATTTTACTGTTGACAACGACCGTGAACGAAAGACTATCAGCCAGGAGTTTCGCCTGGCGTCGTCCGACGCCGGGCGAATCTTCAATGACTCTGCGGATTGGCTGCTCGGCATTTATGTGATGCAGCTCGAGGATGAACTTCGTACAGTGACCGAGGGCATTCTGATCGATCCGGATCCGGTGTTTGGCTATACATTCACGGTCGACGATGAATTTTCGGGCAAATACGCAGCCGTAAATGCCGCAGTATTCGGGCGACTGGATTTCGACATCGGACAGACGAGTCAGCTTGGTATCGGGCTGAGGGTGGAGCGGCGAACGACCGATTATTCAAACGCCACGGGTCTGAGCTTTGATCCGGGCGAAACAATGATCGGCGGTGAATTGACGTTTACGCACGAGATTTCTGAAGGAACGAGAGGATTCGTCATCCTTGCGCGAGGCTTCAAAGCTGGCGGGTTCAACCCCGGATTCGGCGTTCCCGAGGATCGACGGCAATTCGATACCGAGTATGTATGGAACCTCGAGGGCGGAGTCAAGGCGCGGTGGCTGGATGACAAGCTCCATGTGAATGCATCCGTTTTCCTGAGCGAGCGGCAAGATCAACAGATCCGCACCTCGTTTCAGCTGGTAGCGAATGATCCTGCCTCATTTGTTTTCTTTACCGATAACTCGGATGAAGGCCGCACCACGGGCATCGAGATGGATGTTCGCTGGTTACCGTCCGATGCCTGGCAGCTTTACGCGAATGTTGGCCTGTTGAATGCGGAAATAAGGAGTTTCGGTACCGCGGAGGTCAGTCTCGACGGCCGCGAACAGGCTCACGCGCCGGCGTATACGCTGGCGGTGGGTGGCGCGTACCGGCATCCTGGTGGCTGGAATGGGCGGCTGGATGTTTCAGCCAGGGATGATTTCTTTTTTGACTACAGTCACGACCAGAAGTCCACAGCGTACGAGTTAGTGAATCTGCGTCTCGGTTACGACGCAGAACAATGGTCGGCGCACTTGTGGATTCGTAATTTGTTCGATGAGAAATACGCTGTGCGCGGATTTTATTTCGGTAATGAGCCACCGCTTTTCGAAAAGAAATTGTACATCCGGCAGGGCGATCCGCGCCTGATCGGCCTGACACTTGAGTTGAGATTTTAGAGGTACCCTTAAGCCAATGCGAGTTGCCGTCGACATCAGTTTGTATCCGCTTGCGGATGATTTCATACCGCCGATAAAGGACGTTATTGAGCGGCTGAACGAAATTTCGTCCATCGAAGTAGTGACCAATGCGATGAGTACCCAGATTCGCGGCGAATACGATGAAGTGATGGCTGCGCTCAACCAGGAAATCAAAAAAACTTTCGAACAGTGCCCAAAAGCAGTTTTCGTCATCAAGATTCTGAATAATCCACTGGACGGTTGATGCAAACACTGGCAGCGGAAATCGCTGAGTATTACGGTACGCTGCCACGGATAGAGTTGACCGCAGTGATACTGGCGTTAGCCTACCTGGTTCTCGCCATTCGGCAAAACATCTGGTGCTGGTTCTGCGCAGCGATCAGTACCGCGCTATATGTGTATTTGTTCGCCAGGGCCAATCTGTACATGGAATCGTTGCTGAACGTTTATTATTTCGGCATGGCTATATACGGCTGGACTGTTTGGCGAAGCGGCAAAACCGGCGATGAGCTGCCGGTTTCAGTATGGCCGCTGCAGGTTCACGTTTACGCTGTATCAATCATTATTTGCTGTGCCGCCGTCACCGGGTTCCTGCTCGCAATTTTCACCGATGCGGCGTATCCATACGTTGATTCCGCAACCACTTTCGCTGCAGTTTGGGCCACCTTCCTTGTGGCCCGAAAAATACTCGAAAACTGGTGGTACTGGCTGGTGATCGATGTAGTGTCCGTATTCATTTACTGGACACGAGGACTCGAGGCAACCGCCGTACTCTTTATTGTTTATGTTGTATTGATACCGATCGGACTCGTCGCCTGGACCCGTTCCTGGCGGCAATATCAACCTGCTGCAGAGCTTGTGTGACCCCTCAACTGAATGCGCACGATGCGCTGGCCATGATTCCCGGGTGGGATCGCGATACAGCCAACATCGAGGAACTGAGAGGCGGACTCACAAACCGCGTATACCACGTTCGATCCGGCGGCCGGGAATGCGTATTGCGGCTGACTGCTCCCGGACATCCTGTCCTTCACGGCATAAGTACATCCATGTACAAACCCGCAGATAACAGCGGCACGTTCGATCTCGACCGGTCCTGCGAGTCCGCGATTCTCAAAACAGCAGGCGTGGCCGGCATTGCGCCCGCATTACTGTATGCAGATTCCGCTGCCGGAATACTGGTGATGGAGTATCTGCACGGCAGGGTGTGGCAGGAGTCAGATCTTGGATCGCGTGAGAACATAGAGGCACTTGCCGAACTGCTCCGGCGCGTGCATGCGTTGCCGCCGTGTGGCAGCCGGTTCGACCTGGCAGGACATGCCAGGAATTACGAGGGGCACCTGAGAGAAAACCATGATTTGTACGCCTTCGCTGCGAACTGCGTCAGAATCATCAGCCAAAGTCCGATGCACGAGAGTGTTGCCTGTTGCCACAACGACATCGTGACGGCAAACATCATTGATTCGGGTGGGCTGAAATTGATTGATTGGGAATACGCCTGCGACAACGATCCAATGTTCGACCTGGCGTCGGCGATTGGATTTCATGATCTTGATGAAGACAGGCAGCAATTGCTGCTGAGCGCATACGCCGGCGGCGCCGCCAGCGAACTGAAAGAGCGCCTGGCTGAACAAGTTCGCGTCTTCGACGCGATTCAATGGTTGTGGCTGGCTAAGCGTCACCTTTTATCGCCACACCGGGAACAGGCAAGGCGTCTCGAAGAATTGCAGCAACGAATCCGGTAGTCAAAAAATTGCCCGCTGGGGCGGGCTCCTGCAAATCTGCTCATGATTATTGGATAAACCGTAGGAGCTTGCCCCAGCGAGCGATTCAATATGCATTACCAGCTGTTTCGTAACTCGCGAAGTTTCAGAAAAACCTCTTTCGGTTCCGGCTCATCGCTCATTTCGGGAAAAGATTCCTTCAGGCGCGCGATTACCGTTGGGCTTTGCAGGCGGAAGAAAACGTTCATCTCCCGCTCCTGGGCAAGCGTCGTTACGAGCGCATTATCAGGATCCTGGTTCTTATACCTTGCCAGCATGTCTTTTGCCATGGCGTTGTCGGGTTCCCTGTCGAGGGTGAACTCCAGGTTATTTGTCAGGTAGTCGTGCCCTGGATAAAGGCGGGTATTGTCACCCAATTTTTCCAGTTGATTCGTAAACGTCTCATACAATTCATTGGGATGGCCGCCGTTGTGGCAATTTCCCGCGCCGGCATTAAACAAGGTGTCACCACTGAATAACGCCGGCTGATCGGTGTGCGACAGCAAGCAAATGTGGCTCATCGTGTGCCCGGGTGTATCGAGGCACTCCAGTTCAACGGACTTGCCGACTTTGATGACATCGCCGGCGCCAACGCCGCGGTCCATGTTCGGAATGCGGCCCCTGGCGTTTGCGTGCGCGATAATCTTGGCGCCGGTAGCAGTGACCATCGCCTGGTTGCCGCCGGTATGATCGCCGTGCTCGTGCGTGTTGAGGATTTGCGTGACCGTCCAGCCCCTGTCCTTTGCAGCAGCAAGGCACTTCGTATAGTCAAGCGGATCGATCGCCAGCGCCTCGCCCGTCTCCGGGCAGGCAACCAGGTAATTGAAATTTCTAAACGCATTCCCGGTCCAGATTTGCTCAACAATCACGATTTGTCATCCTCCATTGTCGCAGTCGACGCTGTTCTCGTCTTCGCAGCGTTCGAAAACAAGTTCCCCGCCAACCCAGGTTTGCAGGACCTGGATATCGTCGATCTCGGATTCCGGAATCTCGAAAAAATCCCTGTCGACCACGATAAAGTCCGCCCATTTACCTGCCTCAAGGCTGCCGAGCCGACTTTCCTGGTGAGCCGCATAGGCGGCCGCGAGCGTGAATGAATGCAAGGTTTCCTCGCGGTTCAGGCGTTCGCTGCCATACCAGCCGCCTTCCGGCAGGCCGGCCCGGCTTCGCCGGGTTACTGCCGCATAGAGGCCGTACATGGGGTTCGCCAGCTCAACCGGGAAGTCGGATCCGTTGGCGATGAGCGCACCGGAATCGAGTAATTTGCGCCACGCATAGGCACCCCGGACGCGCTCCGAGCCAATGCGATCCTCTGTCATATTCATGTCGCTGGTCGCATGAGTTGCCTGCATCGAAGCGATAACGCCGAGCGCCGCAAATCGCGGTATGTCAGCTAGCGCAATCACCTGGGCGTGTTCGATCCTGTTGCGCAAGGGAGACGCCACTCCGCCCTGTACCAGTTCAAACGCATTGAGAGCCTGGCGATTCGCGTAGTCACCAATCGCATGAATGGCAACCTGGAAACCCATGTCGTTTGCTTTTTGCACCATGGCATTCAGTTCCGAGTCGGTATACATGCGCAGGCCGCGATTCTCGGTGTCGTCCTCGAACGGTTCGATCATTGCGGCGCCGTGGCTACCAAGTGCGCCGTCAGCCATCAGTTTTACAGATTTGATATCGAGCCGGTCCCTGCCGTATCCCGTAATCGGTTTGCCGATCGCATCGAGATTGGCGCCCGCCTGCCATATCATGGCGTATATGCGCATGGGCATCTCATCGTTGTCGGCCATTGACATGTAGACTTCTGCCTCAGCGATACTGATGCCCGCATCGTGAACGCTGGTCAGACCGAGCGACGTAAACTCATTAAACGCGGCAAGGTAAGCCTGACGGTAGTCCTCCTTGCTGGGCTCGGGAACCAACGCATCCACCAGTGCCATCGCGTTATCGACGAGCGTGCCTGTTGCACTGCCATTATCGTCCCTTATTATCTTGCCGCCGAGCGGATCGGGCGTGTCGTCGTCGATCCCGGCAAGCTCCAGCGCACGGCTGTTTGCCCAACCCGCATGTCCGTCAATGCGCCGCAACCAGACGGGTCTGTCTGCCACCACGGCATCGATGTCAGTCGCGGTCGGGAACTCTATCACCGGCCACAGCACCTGGTTCCAGCCCCAGCCCTTGATCCATCCCTGTGCCGGATGGACTTTGTCGTACGCGGCTATCTTGTTGACGGTTTCTTCGAGACTTTTTAACCCCGTGACATTCAGATTGACATTGAGAAATCCCTGGTCTGAGACGTGGCCATGCGCATCGTGCAGTCCGGGAAGGACATATTGTCCTGCCCCATCAATGCTGGCGGCGTCCGGGTAGGCCGCGATGAGGTCGTTATCGCCGATGGCGATAATGCGTCCGTCATCGTCAATCACCAGCGCCGTGAATTTGATCAGCCCATCGTCGGTCGAGGTGTAGCCGGTCACCGAATGCAATATCGATTCGGCCGTGGCCGGATGGCTCATCAGTAACAAAATTAGGCAATAAGTGATTGATTTAAGCACGGTATTCAAAAAACTCTCCCCTGATTTGATGCTTGTACACGCTGGATATTGTAATGCGTTCGGAGGCGATGTTGGGAAACCCGTGGAGGCGTTTTTCAAGCGAATGCCGGAATTGAGCGCGACCGGGCCGGTATTTTTGCGGCCCGGCATTCTTCTTATATACCCGTTTTCACGATCGTGCCTGCTGTCGATTTTGACAAAGCGATGGCAAGTCGTTGATTCGCGGCCCGAGGGACCGTTTTTGCGGTGGATTATCGTGGTTATTTTGCAACATCAAGATCTCAGCTGCGTTCGCGCCTTCCATAACGTGGCTAGTAAATTGACATTTAATGGGGTATCTGCGAAGTTTTGTTTCTGAAATCAGTCTCCTTTCAACAACAGCAGAAAGATGAAAGGCGGCAGGCAGTTTCGACGACACCTTCAGGTACGACTTGGCGGGGGATTGTGAGGCCAAGCACTACGTACTGATGATGGTATAGGCGGCTCCTTAGTGAGCCGCTTTTTTTATCGGCCTGCTGAAAAGATCGGTGGGCTCCTACGATGAGTTCAATAGTTCCCAGATTTTTAACGGCGTGGCGGGCATGTCGATGTGTTCGATGCCGCGTACTGACAGTGCATCGAGCAATGCGTTGATGTAAGCGGGTGCGGCGCCGACCGTGCCAGCTTCACCTGCACCTTTGATGCCCAGTGGATTGCGCGGCGATGCAATTTCCTGGCACTGAAAATCGATGCCGGGAATCCAGTCCGCACGCGGCATCGGGTAGTCCATGAATGTAGCAGTTAGCAGTTGTCCGCTCTCGATGTCGTAAACTGCGTGTTCGCCGCAGGCCTGGCCCAGGCCTTGTGCGATCCCACCCATGATCTGGCCTTCGAGCAGCAACGGATTGATCACCTTGCCGACATCGTCTTCAACGGTGTATCGCAGAATTTGCACTACACCAGTGTCGGGATCAACCTCCAGCTCGCAGATGTGACAGCCGTTCGGAAACGTTCCGGCCTCTGGCGTAAAAATCTCACTGCTGTAGAGTCCGGGCTCCACGTCGTCGGGTCTCTTTGCATCGTCAAAGGACGCAGTCGCGATTTCCGCGAGCGATGCAGTCCGGTCGGTGCCAGTGATTCGAAACACGCCGTCATTGAATTCGATATCGGCCACCGCGGCTTCAAGCACCTCGGCAGCCATTTTGCGGCCGCTTTCGATCATGCTGTTTATCGATAGAAAGATTGATGAGCCGCCGATCACCATAGAACGCGAGCCGCCGGTACCGTCACCTGTTGGAACCAGTTGCGTATCACCTTGCACGATATCGACGTCATCGATGTCGAGGTCGAGTTCCGTAGCCACAATCTGGGCATAGCAGGTTTCGTGCCCCTGACCGCTGGATTGCGTGCCCACAAGCACGCGTATCCGGCCATTTTCGTCGACCCGCACATGCGAAGTTTCGCTGCCAAGTCCGGAACAGATTTCGACGTAATAAATCATGCCGATGCCACGCAGGCGTCCATTATCTGCACTTCTGGCGCGGCGGCCTTCGAAGCCTTTCCAGTCAGCACGGCTCATGGCTGAGTTCATGAGCTTTGCATAATCACCGGAATCGTAGACGCGGCCCGTCGGCGTTTCGTAGGGAAACTGATCGGAGCGAATGAAATTTCGGCGGCGAATCTCATCCGGTGCAATTGCTGTTTGTTTTGCCGCTTTATCGACGAGCCGCTCAAGCAAATACGCGGCCTCGGGCCGGCCCGCACCGCGGTAGGCGTCGGTTGGCACCGTATTCGTGACAACCATATGAATATCGACCCAGGTAACTGGTATGTCATAGCAGCCGGTCGTCATGCATGCCCCGAACCACGGAATTATGGGACCTGCCTGGGAGCAATAAGCACCGAGATTCGCCGTTATCGATACGCGCATGGCCGTAAAGCGGCCATGTTCGTCGATGGCCAGTTCGGCGCGGCTGACGTGATCGCGGCCGTGCAGGTCGGAAAGAAAACTCTCGTTTCGGTCGCCGATCCATTTGACGGGTCTGCCAAGGTCCATGGTCGCATGCGCGGCCACCACAGTTTCGCATTGCAGGAAAAACTTGAGGCCGAATGCGCCACCAACATCCGGAGAAATAACGTGGATGTTGCCCGGATCCAGGTTGACTGAATGGACGAGCCTGTCGCGCAGCACGTGCACACCCTGACAGCCCTGGTATACGGTCATGGTGTTGCCATCCCAGGTGATGTTGCAGCCGCGCGGTTCCATCGCAGTCGGGGCGAGACGATTGTTGATGATCTCGATCTCGACCGTCGTTGGCGCACGTTCGAATGCGCTGTCAGTGGCGTCACGGTCACCGTACTCCAAATGCCCGAAACTATTTCCGTGAACGCCCTCATGAATTCGTACAGCATCGCTCTTCAATGCGTCGGCCGGCGTCACGGCAGCACTCTGCTCGTCAACCTCAAACCAGATCAGTTCGGCGGCGTCGCGTGCTGTAGCAAGTGATTCGGCAATGATGCCTGCGACTGGCTCACCAACGTAGCGAATTCGGTCGCGTGCAAGCGGCGGCTGACGCAGGGCGCTATTTGCCGGCGACTGCGAACTGGCCGGTATGTCGGCCCCGATCACATCTTTGATGCCCGCCTCTGTCAGATCAGCAGCGGTATAGACCGCGAGCACGCCGTCGGATTTGCGTGCGTCAGCAACATCCAGAGTGGTGATTGCTCCATGAGCGTAAGGCGAGCGGAAAAGAATCAGGTACGACTGTCTATCCAGCGTAACGTCGTCCGTATATCGCCCGCTTCCGGTGATAAATCGCTGGTCTTCCTTGCGTCTTACTGCCTGTCCCGTTGAGAATCTACCCACTATCGGCTCCGTTCCGTATGTTTTGCAGCATTGCCAATCTATGTTAAACCGCGGCGCCAGGCGGCGATGACCTCACCGATCTCGTGCGGGGAATCCTCCTGAAGAAAGTGATTTCCGGGAACGGTGACTTCTTCCTGGTTTTTCCAGCCGCGGCAAAAATCACGCTGTAAACCAGTAAGGATTGCGCCTGGTTCTGCGTTGACGAACAATTTCCGCACCTCGCATTCGTTAAGCCACTGCGAGTATCCGGCCACAATATCGTGGACATCGGGTGGCTCGCCTTCAATCGGAATCTGCCGCGGCCAGGTCAGCGTTGGCCTGCGGTCTTCTCCGGGCTCGAGATACGGGCGCCGGTATACCGTCATTTCCTCGTCAGTCAGGTCGCGCAGGACAGACCCTGGTAACACTCGTTCTACGAACATGTTTTTCTCGAGCACCATTGATTCCCCGGCGTCCGAGCGAAATCCCTGGAATACAGCTTTTGCCGCGTCCGGCCAGTCATCCCAGGTCATTGGTTTGACGATCGCCTCCATGTAGGCGATCCCCAGCACCGCATCCGGATGCTGGCAGGCCCAGTCGAAGCCCAAAGCCGAGCCCCAGTCGTGAATAACGAGTGTTACCCTGTCACGCACACCGAGCGCCTCCCAGGTGGCAAACAGATAGTCGCGGTGCTCGATATAGCGGTAACTATTGGGCCCCGGATGGTCGAGTTTGTCGGAATCGCCCATGCCGACAAGGTCCACGGCAATGCAGCGGCCCTGATCGGCCAGGTGCGGCATGATGTTGCGCCACAGGTAGGAGGATGTCGGATTGCCGTGCTGGAAAACGATCGGATCCCCGCTGCCGGTTTCGACATAAGCCATGCGCTTGCCGTTTATCTCAATGGTTTTTTTCTCGGGCTCAACGCTTGAAATCATGGATACCTTCCTTTGCACAGGAGTTACATGCTGCTGGTGTCGTGAATATTGGATTATGCTCTGTTAGATTGTATACAGATAATTTTTGCGGGAAATTCGATGACGCCTGAAAATCGCGCCGCCTACTGGCGGGCCAATCTACAGCTTGTGTTCGGCTGCCTGGTGTTGTGGTTCGTTTGTTCCTATGGATTCGGCATTTTGCTGGTCGACGTCCTCAATAGCGTTCGGTTCGGTGGCTTCCGACTCGGGTTCTGGTTTGCACAACAGGGCTCGATATACATTTTCGTGGGTGTGATTTTCTTCTACGCATGGCGTATGAACAAGCTCGACCAGAAATACGGCGTGCGCGAAGATTGAATATCTGATGACGCTGCAGACCCTGACCTATCTCGTCGTCGGCGCAAGCTTCGCGCTGTACATCGGCATTGCTGTCTGGTCGCGTGCGCACAGCACCAGCGACTTCTACATCGCAGGCAAAGGCGTCTCACCACTTGCAAACGGCATGGCGACGGCAGCCGACTGGATGAGCGCTGCGTCGTTTATATCCATGGCCGGACTGATCGCGTTTCTCGGTTACGACGGGTCCGTATACCTGATGGGGTGGACTGGTGGATACGTGCTGCTTGCTTTGTTCCTTGCGCCGTACTTGCGCAAGTTCGGAAAATTCACTGTGCCTGAATTTATTGCGGAGCGTTATTATTCCAAAACAGCGCGAATTGTCGCGGTTATTTGCCTGATCCTGATTTCCTTCACCTATGTTGCCGGACAGATGCGCGGCGTTGGCATCGTGTTCTCGCGGTTTCTCGAAGTTGATGTAACGGTCGGCCTGACGATTGGCATGGGAATCGTGTTTGTCTATGCGGTGCTTGGAGGCATGAAGGGTATTACCTATACCCAGGTGGCCCAGTATTGCGTCCTGATTTGCGCCTATACAGTCCCGGCAATTTTTATCGCGATTCAGATTACCGGGAATCCAATTCCGCAATTGGCTTTTGGCAGCGAAATATCCGGCGCCGGAATAAGCCTGCTCGATAAACTGGATGACATAGTCACGTCTCTCGGATTCACGCGATATACGGACGGCACCAAGAGCACCACCGATATTTTCTGTATCACGCTCGCATTAATGGCCGGAACTGCGGGCCTGCCACATGTCATCGTCCGCTTTTTTACGGTACCGAAAGTTCGCGACGCGCGGGCCTCGGCTGGCTACGCGTTGCTTTTTATCGCAATTCTTTACACGACTGCCCCGGCAGTTGGCGCGATGGCGCGGTACAACCTCGTCAATACCATTCAATCCGGCGAGGTGGGCGCCGCCGATGGCAACCTTGTATACGACGAACGGCCGGAGTGGATGCATACCTGGCAGCGAACCGGATTACTCAGCTTCGATGACAAGAATGGAGACGGCCGGATCCAGTGGTATAACGACACTAACCCGGACTTCGCGGCGACCGCCGCAAGTTACGGGTGGCAGGGCAACGAGCTGACCGTCGATAATGACATTATGGTGCTTGCGAACCCGGAGATTGCCGGCCTGCCGAACTGGGTAATCGCGCTGGTTGCGGCCGGTGCAATTGCCGCGGCACTGTCCACGGCAGCGGGATTGTTACTGGTCATTTCCGCCGCAGTCTCACATGACCTGGTCAAGGGCATATTCCTGCCGGACATATCCGAGAAAAAAGAGCTCATGGCGGGGCGAATTGCAGCGGCCTTCGCCATCATGGTGGCAGGCTACCTCGGTTTCGATCCGCCGGGCTGGGTGGCACAGGTGGTCGCGTTTGCGTTCGGCCTCGCCGCCGCATCGCTCTTTCCTGTCATCCTGCTTGGTATATTCTTCAAGCGAACCAACAAAGAGGGTGCCATTGCGGGCATGTTGACCGGACTGTTTTTCACAGTCGGCTACATCGAGTATTTCAAGGGACTGTTTCTCAAGTGGGCCGGCGCACCATGGGGCGAAAACGTCGCTGAGCACTGGCTGTTCGGTATTTCACCGGAGGGCATTGGCGTAATCGGCATGCTCCTGAATTTCTTCGTCGCCATTTCGGTCAGTTACCTGACCCCACCGCCACCCGAGCGAGTGCAGCACATGGTCGAGCAAATTCGCATCCCGCGTGCCATCGAAGGATGAGCGGCGATAACGCGAATCCAAAGAGCGACATAAAGCGCGTCCAGGTAGCGCTCGCGCTGACCGGCACGTTTATGCTGGTCGAAGTCGCCGGCGGCATCCTGTCCGGATCACTGGCTTTGCTGGCCGATGCCGGTCACATGCTGACGGACACGATGGCGTTGGCGCTATCCGCGATCGCATTCCGCGTGAGTTTCCGGCCGGCCGATGCAAGACGCAGTTATGGCTATCAGCGATTCCAGATCCTGGCCGCCTTCGTCAACGGGCTGAGCCTGTTTGTTATCGTTGGCTGGATCCTGATCGAGGCGATTCAGCGAATTCTACATCCGTCGCTGGTAATGGGGCAGACAATGCTCTACGTCGCTGCGGCCGGTCTTGTAATAAACGTCATCGTGTTTTTTTTGCTGCATGGCGGCGACCAGGAGAATCTGAATATGCGTGCCGCCGCATTGCATGTCCTGGGTGACCTGTTGGGGTCTGTCGCCGCAATTGCCGCAGCGTTGATCATCCTGTCGACCGGCTGGATGCCGATCGATCCGATATTGTCGGTTGGCGTGGCAATGCTGATATTCAGAAGTGCCTGGCATCTCGTCAAACGCAGCGGACATATTCTGCTGGAAGGTGCGCCCGAGTGGCTTGATGTCGACGAAATGCAATCAAAGATCATCGCGAGCAATCCCGAAGTGAAGGAAATTCATCACGTTCACGTCTGGGGGCTGACGCCACAGCACCCGATGTTAACGATGCACGTGGCATTGAAACGAATTCAGGCAGATACCACATCGATCATCAGGGGCATCAAGGATTTACTCAAGAATGAGTACGGAATAAATCACTCAACAATCGAAGTCGAATGTGATGACTGCGCGGATGACTTGCAGGAGCGGCTTCCGACCATCAATCCGGATCGTCCGGCTGGATGACGCCGATATAGGGAAGTGTCCGGTCCCGCTCTGCGAAATCAAGACCGTAGCCGACGACCCACTCGTCACCGATCTTGAATCCCAGGTAATCGACTTCGATGTCGACCTCGGTTTTATGCTCTTTGCGCAACAGGGCACAGGTTCGAATCGATGCGGGACCGCGAGACTCGAGCATGTCGATTAGATAATGCAGCGTGTGGCCGGTGTCGACGATATCCTCGACGATCAATACGTGCCTTCCCTCGATACTTGCGCGGACGTCCATGACCAGGCGGACGGCACCGCTGGGCATGCTTCCATGCTGGTAGCTGGAGATGGCAATAAATTCGATAAGCCTCGGTATGGTCAGTTTTCGGGACAGGTCCGCCAGGAAAATGAATGCACCTTTCAACACGCCGATTAGAACAAGCTCGCCTTTGTCCGCATAGTCGGACGAGATTTCCGCAGCCAGTTCGTCTACCCGCGTGCCGATGTCCTTCTCACTGATCAGGGTTTCGGGATCATTCAACGTTCGTCTCCACATTCTCATTTCGTGATCGAATCATCGGCCACACGACCCAGGCAAAAATCAGGGCGGACATTGCAAGGCTCCAGACGATTACCGCGCCCGCCGGCAGGTCGGCCCTGACCGAAAGAACAAGCCCCACCAGGCAACCCGCAATGCCCACGCCGTACCCACAGACAATTCGCATGCTTCTTCGCGCAATACGGCGTGTGGAGAGTGCCGGGATAATCAGGCAGGCGAATACGAGATAGATACCGACAAGCTGAACGGACGCCGTCACAGCAAAAGCAAACAGGGCATAAAATCCGAAACCTCGCAGCCGATCGCGGAGCCAGTACCAGGCGAACAGCACCAATGCGCTGATTATGGCGACCGGTAGCAGTTGATCGTAATTTACCCACAAAACCTGCCCCACCAGCAACTCCTTCAGATGTTCGCCGCCATGCGGGTTTTCAGCCAGCATCAGTATGCCCGCTGTCGCAGCAAGCACGAATGCGACGCCGATCAACGCTTCCTGGATTTGCGGTAGTCGCTTGTCTGTCCAGTGCAGGATATATGCCGCCAGCAGGGCAGCCGATACGGCGGCAATCTGCACTGCCCAGCCCTTTGCCTCCCACCCCATGGTATCTGCCGCGATCACCCCGAGACCGGCCACCTGTGCAATTGCAAGATCGATAAAAATAATGCCGCGGCGCAGCACTTCAGTACCGAGCGGCACATGTGTGCTCAATACGAGCAGGCAAGCCAGGAGTGCCGGGGCGATAATGCTAAGTTCAATGGCGGTCAATTTACATGTTCCTTCAGCAGCCGAATGGTTTCGTCAAACAGTGTAAACAAGTCGACAACATCGTCAGTGCCACCGATCGTGTATGGCAATTGCAGCTCGGCGATTCCCAGTCGTTCGGACAGCCAGGCCGAGGGTTTTTCGTTGGAATAAGGCGTGCGAATAACGCCGGCCGGCGGATTGGGGGTAAGCTGCTCCAGGAGCCTGGCAAGGTGTGCACCGCTCGGTGGTATTCCCGGTTTTGGTTCAAGGGTCGCAACGATGTCCAGATCGAGCCACGCGGCCAGGTAGCTGAAACTTCTGTGATGCGACACGAGACGCAGGCCAGCGAGGCTGGCAGACTCCTCTTCCCAGCGCAGCATTGCTGCGGACCAGCGGTCCTGAAAATCGTTCAGGCGCGATTCGAAGACAGAGCTACCCGAGCGGTCAATCTCAGTCAGTCGTTTTGCCAGGGCGCTGGCGATGCGCTGAATGTTGCGCGGGTCGAGATGCAGATGCGGATTGCCCTGCGGATGAATATCGCCCTGTGATCGATCGACGAGCTTCGGAATTTCGATTTTGCGCACGAAATCGGCGGCCAGAAAATATCCCGGGTCACCCACCTGGATATGCGGATTTGCCGAGCGGCGAAGCAACAGCGGCAACCAGCCAATCTCCAGTTGGGCACCGGTGCAGATCAAAAGGTCCGCGCGGCGAACCGCTGCGATCAGGCTCGGTCTCGCCTGCAATTTGTGCGGATCCTGAAACGCCGTCGTCGCGACCGTGATTTCTGCGATGTCACCTGCCAGTTCCTTAACCAGGGCGCCCCATTCAGGTTCGCAGGCAAACACGTTCAGCGCATTCGCCGAAAGCGGGGTCAGTAATGTCATGAATATTGCTGTGATGGTTTTCATATTGCCGCACCCTAGAATTGATGCGCGCCGTGCGCGCCAATGCTCATGATGTATTGCAGGAACAGCTGCTGGTCGGTCACCGGCAAGACCCGGTCGTTGGTCAATTGCAGGCGCAAGCGGCTGAACTCACTCAGCGACCAGTCGATCATCAGGCTGTCGCGTTTCGAACTGCTTCCTAAGTCCTCGAGAATCGTGCCGGCAAACAACGGCCCGTTGTCGGCGTCAACAACATCGTGGCGGTAACCCGCGCGCCAACGCTGCATGAACTGCCAAACACCCTGCAGGTACCAGCCTGACTGATCCCCGTCGTAAGGTATCCCCGCAAATACCCCGTCCTCGTGCCGGCGGAAGTACTCTGCCTGCACTTTGATACTGCGCACAGTCGGATTGCCATCCGGTGCCCATTTCCAGACAAAGTCAAAAACCCCCAGGTCGCTGTCACCGGAAAAAGAATCGCCATTGTTACCATCGTCGCGATTCACTATGTCGGCCGACAGCCAGGACAATCCCAATTGCCAGCTATTGCTGTTTCCCACATCGCCGCCGATGTTGGTAAATACAGTGACGGCGCCGGGGCCAGTTTTATTATTGGCAGTCGCCGGAAATCCACCGCCCCAGTTCAGCTCCGCACCCAGTTCGATGAGCAACGCGGCCGGCGCGATCCACCGCGCCTGAATTCCGTCAGCGATGTACTGCCCGCCAAAAAATGCCTGGTATGGCAGGGGGCGGTCTGAGAAATCGTCCGCATGGCGGTGAAACTTATTAATGTATCCGGCCTCGGAGAAAAACCTGCCACCAATCAATGAGAATCCTGACGGCAAACTGGTTGTTTGAATCCAGACCTCTTCAAGCGCGATCTTTGTTTCGCCGCCGTCATTTTCGATGGCAAGCGTCAAATTCCCAAAAAAGTTGGGGTCAACATTTGATGTGAAGTTGAAATCTGTTTCTCCGATCGAAAAGCCGGAACCGCCAGGCCCGATTTCGCCGCCTGGGATAAATCCTGGTATGGCTTCCCAACTCTGATCGACATTGCCGTAGCGTGCGACGATTACAGATCCTATTGCCGGGTTAAAAACGTTTTGCAATGCCAGGCCGGATGACTGATCGATCGAGGTCTGCTCTGCAATTTCGTACGCTTCTTCGGCATCCCGTTTCGCGCCGCTGGCCAATCGTTCCGCACGCGTAAGTCGTTCCTCGAGACTGGCGATCCTGCTTTGATAATCCTGCTGTACCTCGCCCAGCAGTTTTCGCAACTCCTGAACTTCAGCTGACAGGTCTTGTGAAAATGCTGTAGAAGCTTGCGCACTTAAAATCAACAGCAATAATAATGCTCGTGTAATTTTCATGGGAGTTTTCACTTTGCTAACGTTGTGGCGATGCAAACATCGTGGTCGCATCCGCCAGATCAGGCATAAATTACAAAGAATCAGGTCTTAGGATTTTGTACCTTCTTGTCCGGATAACGTCAGAGTGACTGTGGTGGGCCGCGCTGCCTTGCCAGCGGCGGGTGGAAGGATTCGAGGGTTGCCGCATGCTCAATCGTCTGGCACGAGTGGCAAGGCTCGATGTCCGTATTGGAGGCGGCGTCAACACAGCTGGAATCCAGTTGATTTACCGTGACACAGATTGCGCAGGCCTGATTCTGCAGTGTGCCGGCATCGTGTTCGAAGGCATGCGCGAGGGCGCCGCGCTGCGCTCCGAGCAGCAGCAACATCAGCAGCAGATTTGGGACAGTCACGATTTTCTGCGCAGGCGAATCATGGCGTTAAGGGTAACCGGATTAGTACAGCCTGTTAAGGATAAGCCTGAATAATCGACTGCAAATTATCGAGTCAAAGCTTAATCAAGCAGGAATCCGGTCCTTTCGAGCAGCCGGGCGCTGCTCAGGAAGTGCTCGCGGTCCTCGTAAATGAGCACGACCACGAACTTGCCGACACCCTTGCGAAACCAGTCGAGGTCAAGCTGCGGCGCGCGCTGCTCCAGTCTTTCGACAAACGCCGCTGCGCGATACGGCTCACCAAAACTGACCAGGGTCGAGCGGCCCAGCTCCGAATACAAATGCTCACCGGCGGGCCTGAGCAATGCGCGGTCACCGAGCACGTAATTCAGGTGACGGAATATGTAGGCGCTGTACCAACTGGCGCCTGGTGGAATGTCCTCCGGATCAGCGGAAATCCTTTCCGGCCCGTAGTTATAGGCCGCCAGTGCGAGGTGCAGATTGCCGTTAAATCGATCCAGCATTTCCTGCAGGTAGCGCGCGCCTGCATCGATATTGGTACATGGATCATAGAGTTCCGTGAGGCGGTAGATACCGAGGTGGTTGGCGGTGGCCGGCCACAGAATCTGCATCACGCCATGTGCGTTTGCACGCGATCGCGCGGTCGGTTCAAAGTCGCTTTCGCCGCGCGCTACCGCCAGCAACAGGGTTTCCGGCAGATCGTAGGTGGCTGCAGCGGCACGAAAACAACTCGCGTGCGGGAAGCGGTAACTGGGCTGGATGCCCGTATCGTTCCTCAGGTAAACACGCCATGCGGCATCGGGACCCGCCTCTGAAATCACCGGCGCAGTTGCAGCAGGCACTCCGGGACTCAGGAAGACACCGAGAACAAATGTGGCGATGGCCCTGATATATCGGCTGGGCATCATGAGTCCGGCAGATCCAGACCGGTCGCCGCCGAAATCTGCGACATTTTTGTACGCCTTTCCACATCATTGTCGTAGGCAAATGCCACTTCGTAGACGCCGATCTTTATTTTGACAACGCGATAGTCGAGCCCCGTTACTTCTTCCAGCCGGCTAACAAATCCCCGCGCCGCAATCTCGCTGCGGAACGGATTCCAGAATGAATACCACTGCAATTCGCTCCGGATCACGAGGTGGTCGTCTGCAATATCCGGCAGTATTTTATCTGTGACGACTTCGATATTGTCCTGCACATCCTCAACCATTCCGGCCGCTTCATGGACAGTATCTTCGGCAACATCTGCAACTTCCTGCTGTTTTTCTTTCAGCTTGCCTACCACGGCGTCGAATCGCTGCTGGTCGATTCCGCGGTCGGCGAGATGAAAGTCCGGTATGCCGAGCACCAGGAGAATTATGGTTATTGCGGTTGCTGACCCAATCAGGAACCCGAGTAGCCTGAACATTATCCTGCCCTCAATAGATGTTCTTGACGCGAATGGTCTGCCAGTCGATAGCCGGTTCCCAGTGTTTGATTATTGCTTCTAGTTCTTCCATCCAGCGGCGCAACACAAAGCCTTCCAATCCCGGCCGGACGGACGCCGAGCAGCGCTTCGGCAGTTGCCCGATATGCTGTGACAATGCGCGCGCAGCTTTGGTATCGGTCGCTGCTATGGCGTAGTAAGTATCCAGGTCCGGTTGCAGCTGCCAGGTTTTTGCTGCAGACCAGGCTGCGGATGGCAGAGAGTCCGGCGGTAATGCGAATTGCAGCTGCCGGTCGCTGCGCACGATTCTTGCGCTGGCACGTTGCAGGCAGGACGCGTCGGCAAGCCTTACCAGGCCGTTGTTCAACTGGTGATTCAGGAAAAAGACCACTGCGTCATCGGTGGATCGAACGGCTAGCGCGAAACAGTCTCCGGCACTACGGGGATAGCCCGGTGATCTGCTGTTAATGCGCTGCGCTGTGCACGCGCTCAGGTCCTGCAATTCCACAATTCTCAGTGACGCCAGAAAGCTGGCGTTACTTTTCCATACCGGGCCTGGTTGAAAAGTTGACACTGCGGCGAGCGTGAACTGTTCTGGCAGACGAATATAAGCGCTCGCGCTTAATGCCTGAAGATCCGAGTCCGGGTCTTTTGGCTGCACTGTTATCCAGTACTGGTACAGATCCGCGTCGATTCGATGCGCCTTGCCCTCGATGACGGAGTTGGCGCGTTCATCAGTGGATGAGAATTGCAGCGTGCTGTACTGAGCGAGATTGTTGCTGACGAGCTCGACCATATTGCCGACAGCGTCGGGTTCGGCGCCGCGACCGGATCCTGTGATGACGTACTCGGCTTCGGTCTGGCGCAGCAGGTTGCATCCAAGATCGTGTGCCAGATGTGCCGCAAGCAAATCGGTCTGGGAGGCCTCGTAGGGTGCTTCGCGCTCGCCACGAAACGTAAGGTCAGTCTCAATGCGCCTGAATTCACGATATTGGCGCGAGCTGATCGGCCCTGTCCAGGATTTGCTGAATCCGGCGACCACGGTGCGGTCTTCTACATCCAGGGCCCGAATCTCGACTGCCAGCAATCCGGAGTCGTCAAGATTCATCTCGACGCCGATCAGGTAATGGACCTCGCCCTTTGTACAGTCGATACTGCCAGGTCCGGTATTGCGGAGATAGTGCGGGTTGTCCGGCTGCCATGCGATTCGCACGCCTGGCAGGTCGGCCGCCGATTCGCGCAGACGATCACGAATTCGAAGTGCCAGCGAATTGCTTGTCGCCTGCGGGTTGCCGTTTTTCAGGACCACGAAGCGTAAGCGTTCGCCCTTGAATCGCGGGTGGGCCGTGAGCTGTTCCCTGACGAATGGCATCAGATCATTGGCAAGCCAGGTATCGAGATCCGCGTGACGGGATGCCGCGCCAACCGGCAAGCCGGCCATCAGCAGCGCTAATACAACCAAGCTCAGCTGCAGCGATTTCATGTTACCGCTCCAGGCGCAGATCGCCATCTGCATCGATAATCAGCGCACCTCCGCTGGCTTCGCGCAAAT
>Ga0209988_10000263_pt1 | contig 31083 bp, 25 predicted proteins | sample N075metaG_FD_183115 | JGI IMG/M metagenome (GOLD analysis project Ga0209988, IMG submission 183115) | Deep subsurface microbial communities from Kermadec Trench to uncover new lineages of life (NeLLi) - N075 metaG (SPAdes) (version 2) | ecosystem: Environmental > Aquatic > Marine > Ocean trench... | reverse complement strand
GAGTTACTGGGGTAACGTCAACCCGGTCGGGCCACGCGGGGTCTACGACGAGGCAAAACGGTTCGCCGAGGCGATCACGATGGCGTACCACCGCAGCCACGGCGTCGACACCAAGATCGTGCGCATTTTCAACACGTTCGGTCCGCGCATGCGCCTCGACGACGGTCGTGCGATCCCCAATTTCATGACCCAAGCCCTGCGCGGGGAACCGCTGACGATTTTTGGGAGCGGTCAGCAAACGCGGTCGTTTTGCTACGTCTCCGACCTGGTCGACGGGCTCCACCGGTTGCTCACCTCGAACCTGCACCGTCCCGTCAACCTCGGAAACCCGATCGAATGGACCGTCCTCCAGATGGCCGAAGCGATCCGCAACCTCACCGATTCGAAACTCGAATTCGTCTATCGGGACCTTCCCGAGGACGATCCGAAGATCCGCCAGCCGGATATCACCCGTGCCGTTACGGAACTCGAGTGGAGTCCCAGGACGGAGATCGACGAGGGATTACGCGCAACGCTGGAGGACTTTCGGCGCCGCACCCGCAGTCAAGGCTAGAGCCCGCGCAGTTCCCTGATGTGTGACCGCTCGTCGGGTGTAGGACGAAGCACCCGGTCCAGACCCAATTCCTCCACGGGCGCGTCGGCCGGGATGCGGATCGTGATGTCCTCGGGTCCCCCGAGGGGAATCTCGGACAGGCCGTAGGTGTGCCAGACTTTATCGATCGTCGCGCCGGCCGCGTCCTTCAGCACAATACACACGGTCAGCCGGTCGAGGGGGCTGTTGGAGGGCCCGTTCAGACGGGTGCTGAGCAACACGACGTGATCCTCGGTTTGAGTCCAGTCCAGCGCGAGGACGGTCCAGCGCGCGCGTTGCTCGAGCACTTTGTCCAGCGTGGACTTGGTCCTGCATGCGGGAGAGGCCAGGCACAACACCACGGCTAGTGTGACGATGAAGATGCTCTTCGAGGTTCGGTTCATGGCGGGAGTCTACCCTACCTTGACACCCTTCTTCGCGCCCTTCTTGCGCTTGGACGAACCGTATTCCTCGGCGTAGTAGTAGCCGGCGTAGTAATAGTCCTTGTGGTACGCCCGGTCGAAGTCCACGTTGTTGAGCACCGCACCGACGATCGGCGTTTGGATTACCTGCAGCCGTTGCAGCGTCTTGCGGACCATGTCGCGGTCGGTCCGGTAATGCTGGACCACCAAGACGACCATGTCGACTGCGGCGGCGAGCTGCGTCGTATCGGCCAGTGACGCCGCCGGGGGCGAATCGAGCAGAACCCAGTCGTAGCTCTCGCGCAGGTTCTCGATCAGATCGACAAATCGTGCCGAGCCGAGCAGCTCAGGCGGGCTCGGCGGAAGCGGGCCGCAGGTCATCACATGAGGGCTGTTGGGTCCGGCCGACTTGACGTAGTCAGTCCAATCCGCACTGTCCACCGCGGCCGCCAGGTAGTTCGTCAACCCGTGGTCACGCTCCATCTCGTGGATCAAGTGCTGCGTCGGTCGTCGTAGATCGCAATCAACGACGAGCACCCGGTCACCCGCCGCCGCCAGGGTCTGGCCCAGGTTGGCGACCGTCGAGGACTTGCCTTCCTGCGGCCCCGTACTGGTGATCAGAACGACCTTGCGTTGCCTGCTCTCGCTGGAAAAGATCACGCTCGTACGCAGCGACTGGTACGCCTCTTTCACGGCGCGTTCCTTGAAGCCCTCCTCGCCGACCTTGGGCACGACGGCGAGCACCGCGAGGTTCAGATACTTCTCGATGTCATCCGGCGTCCGGAACGTGTTATCCAGGTAATCGAGGAAGAAGGCGGTCGACAGACCAAAGAACATGCCCAGCATCGCGCCGATCAACAGGTTGAGTTTCTTGCGCGGTCTGATCGGATAACGCGGCTCCGTCGCGGCGTCCAACACGGACACGTTGTTGGTCAGCAGTTGCGCGCCCAACTGCACCTCGCCCATGGTCCGGCTGATCATGTCGAGGATCTGCTTGCGGGTCTCGGCGTCGGTCTTGCGTAGATCGTATTCGGAGCTCGCTTTGGCGACGTCGACCGAAAGCTCTTCGGCGGCGCTGATCTGCACCCGTAGGTACGTCTCGTACTCGAGCGTGCCTTCGTACTTGTTTTGCAGTGTCCCGAGGATCACGCTGACGCGATCGCGCATGCGCTCCAGGACCTTGGCCAACTCGCTCTCGGTTTTCTCGTAGTCCGGGTGGCCGGGCCGGAGATCGACCTTGGTCGCCTCGAGTCGCCGTTCGAGTTCGACCTTGGAGCGGTTGAGTTCCTTGAGATCCTGGTCGGACGCGAGTTCGGGAACCGACATCAGATCCGCGCCACGCTGCTGCAGCGCAAGGATCCTGCCGAGCGTGTCCTTGAGCTGGCTGGCCTCGATGTTGGCACGGGTCAATTCGCCGTCGTACACCTTGAGCTTTTCCAGTACGATTTGTGCTTTGTACTCGGAAGAAACGATGTCCGACTCCTCGAGCGTCCGGAAGCGTTTTTCCTGTGCCACGGCGAGCTGCGCTCGAAGATCGTCCATTTGCGACTGAACGGCCTCGAACGCCTCATCCATGTTGGATTGGGCCCGCTCGAAGTTGCGATCGACGTACTGCTCGGCGACCGCATTGACCCATTCGGTGATCTCGGCGGCATTGGCACCGAGCATGCTGATCTCGATCAAACCGGTTTCGCGGCGCGGGACCACCTGGATGCGGCTGCGGAAGACGTCGATCGGATCGGCGACGAGTGAAAACTGAGGGTGGTTGGCCAGATCGAGCATGTTGGCGACGCGTGCGGCCACGTCGCGGCTGCGGATGATCTCGACCTGCGTGTTGTGGTACTTCTCCTCGGCCAGCCAGCCGTATCCGCCGACGCCGAGACCCGACACATCCTGCCCGACCGAGATCTGCTGCGCCTTGGACTGGACCTCGATCGTCGCGGTGGCGCGATAAATCGGCGTTTGCAGGAACGTCCAGGCAGCGGTCAGGCCGACGATGAGCACGAAAACGGCCAGCACCGTCCAGCGCGCCTGCCAAACGATCTTCCAGTAGTCCCTGAGGTGGACTTCCTGAAAAATCGAATCTCGCGTCACCGCGGGGGGGGTATCCATCGGTTACTCCGCGCCAAATCTCATAAAAAGCTCAAATACGTGCCGCGCAGCTTCGAATGTACGATGTTCCCACGGCTGTCACAACTTTCGGGGATCAGAAATACCGGCGGTCAACAATGATCGTCTCGCCCCCGTGGAGCGCTGGATCGGCGGCCTTCCCGAGCTGGATCTTCCTCAAATTATAAACTTCGACACGAGTTACGCCGTTTTCTTCCGAATACAGGATCCGGATCTCCTTGCGGTTCGCCCACTCGGTCAGGCCCCCCACCATTGAAATCGCCCGCATCAGGGTCAGTCCGCGCTCGATGGCGATCCGGCCGGGGCTACGCACCTCGCCCTGAATATAGGCGTACTCCGAGTGGGTGACGTCCACAATATCCCCGTGGTAGAGCATCGGGTCGGACTCCCCACTCTCGAACGCGGTGCGATCGATGGACAGGATCTCGTACTCGTCGGAGCCGGTTATCTTGCGTGAGATGGTGATCGTCTCTCCCGCGAACTGGTTGAATCCTCCGGCCTCGGAGAGGACCTCCTTGAGCCGCGTCCCGCCACGCAGCGTGATACGCCCGAGGCGTTGGACCTGCCCGGTGACCATCACCCACTGGCTGCGGTACTCCTTGACGTCGACGTCGACCTGCGGGTCAACGAGGTAGTCGTAACCCAGTTTCTCGGTCAACAGGATCGCCACTTGACGGGGCGTCATCCCCGCCACTCTCATTTCGCCGACGAGCGGCGGGAAGATCGTGCCTTCGCGCGTGATCGTCAATTCGGAGTTCAAATTCGGCTGGTTGTGCACGGTCAGGCGGATCACGTCGTCGGGGCCGAGAACATAGTTGCGGATCGCACCCGACCCCTCGTCGAGAACCAGCGTCCGGCGTCCCAGGTGCAGAACGACGCCGTCCGATGAGTAGTCGATCCGCTCGAGCATGCCCTGGCCGAGTCGTAGATCGAGCTTGACCTGGTCATCGCCGAGCGGGGTGACCTCGCCCCCGCGCAACAAACCTTTACTCGTCGTGGCGAAATCGAGCGGGAATTGCGCTCCGCGCGGCAGGATCAGCGTGATGATGCGCTCACCGGGCTGGACCGAAATGACCGGCTCGACCCCGGCCGGAAGCCGGACCTGAATCGTGGCCGTGACTCGCTCGTCGGAATGCGTTTCTTGCGCGAAAGACGAGACCGCTCCCATCGCCGCAACAGCGAGGAGTACCATCAGTCCTAACCTGTGTGTGTGTTTGTTCATCGTGTATCCCGTATCAGAACCAGCCCACCTTGAACGTCATGCTCAGGCCGTTCGAGCGAAAGCTCAACTGGTCGCAGTTCGAATTCCTGCGATTGTGGGTGGCCGCCATGCGCAAGGTGATGCGCGGTTGAATAAACCATTCCCAGAAACCTTCGACTCGTTGGCCTCGATCATGCCGGACGATCAAAACGGGGTCGGCCCCGGGGGCCACGGGGGCCGCGGGGTCGATGCAGTCCAACGTAAATCCACCAGTGACCGACTCCTTGACGATGTCCCCGTAACCGTTGGACGACGCGAGTAGGTTCACGCCCCATCGCGAGACTCCCCTGAAGCGCCGGTCGAAGCGGACCCGCACCTCATTGATGATGTAGTAGGTGTTGAATATCGAGGATAACGGACGACGGTCCAACGTGATCGCCATGTTGGAAAGTCCGCCGATCGGGAGGCCCCAGTGGATGCGCCCGACCAACCCGCGATAATTGGACGGCTCGTCGCCAACTTGCACGTCGCGGAAGGCAAGCTTGCCGTAGCCCAGCGAGACAACTAGCGGCTGTCTGCGACTGATCAGCCCCCGGTAGCCGACTTCCAGCCCGTCGTAGACCTCACGCCTCAGGAGAACCGAGCCGGGTACGGGCGAGTTGAGGTTCGACACGGGCTCGAACTGGTCTTGACGGCGGGCGTTGTACTTCGCGGTCAGCCCGCCGCGGCGGTAGATCGGCTGCACGTATTCGTATTCGACTTCCCAACCCTCATGATCCAGCCACGGTATTGCCTGAGTCTCGCCGTCAACTAGGGGCAATTCGTCAGGTCGGTAGCGGAGATCGGAGCGTTCGATTCGAGCCCGCCAGGCGGGCCGCCGGGCGACCTCGCGCAACCACTCTACGGCCCATACGTTGTGCGCGAAAGGAACCCCCTGACGGATGATCTCCTGACTCAGGACGATGTTGCCCTCACTATCGATGTCACTCGAAAAGCGCAGGAGCTCGGTGACGCCCCTCGTGTAGGTTTCCTCGATATGCAGGGTGTTGTGGCTCGAGAAGTTCAGATCGAAAACCACGAAACCCGTGTGGGTTTCCGTGCCCGAGAAATCCGTGTCCCGGTAAGAGAACGTGCTGCCCTCGTAGCCGATCTCGAGATTGGACATGCGGATCGGGATGCTGGCCGCAACCCCGCCGCGTAGGGTGGTCGCGACGTCGGCCTCCGGACCCGGGGAACCGTTTTCGCTGCGGCGGAAGATGTTGTCATCGGCCAGCACCTCGGTCTGAAACCACGGCGTGAAGAGAACCGGGCCGACGGGCAACCCGTCCGGGACTTCTTGATCCGTCGACGCCGGAACCACGCCCACGGCCAGCAGTAACGCCAGGCCCAACCAGAGTGAAGGCCGGCACGCTGCGGAGCGCCCGCCGTTGGGGAGGATTGGTATCATTTCTCTAAGTCTTATACTCAGCGACTCTGCAACTAGCTACCTTAGTGAGGCCAGCGGTCGATCTTTCGGTGCACGCTGCTGCCCCTCTTCGGCCACAGGAGCGGGCTCACTCCGCCCCGACCGCCGGATACGAAAATACAGAAGGCCCACGAAACTCGCCATCGCGGTGACGAGCACGCTGACCAGTAACAGACCGATCCAGCGACTCTTGATCAGCACCATCGAAAACGCGGACAGGGCGAACAGTGTCCCCACGCCATACAGAACGAGCACCGCGTTACGATGGCTCAACCCGAGATCGAGCAAGCGATGATGGATGTGTCCACGGTCCGGGAGAAACACGTGCTGGTAATTCCTCGCGACGTAGCGCAAAGCATTGTCGGTACGCATTCCCCGCGTGCGTAGACGCAACGTCCGGCGCAGCACCGCAAGACCGGTGTCCATCAACGGCAAACCGAGCACGAGCAACGGAACCAGGATCGCGACCGCCGTCGGACCCTTCTGACTCCCACGAACGGAGGTCACCGCGAGAACGAAACCGAGAAATAGACTCCCGGAATCGCCGAGGAAGATCCTTGCCGGATTGAAGTTGAAACGCAGGAAGCCCGCGAGCGCCCCGGCCAGAGTGACGCTGGCAGCGGTGACGCCGAGAAGACCGCGATCGAAGGCGATGATTCCTACGGTCAACGTCGTGATCAGCGCAATTCCCGTGGCCAGACCGTCGAGGCCGTCGATCAGGTTGACCGCGTTGGTGATCCCGACGATCCACAACACCGTCAGCGGAAGCGAGAACATCCCGAGATCCAGATCGCCACCAAGCGGGTGCGAGATCACATCGATGCGAAAACCCGATTGCCAAACATAGACCGCGGCAACGATCTGGGCGGCGAACTTCCAGCGAAACGAAAGCCCCCGGAGATCGTCGATCAGTCCAACGAGAAACAGGCCCGTCGCCGCGAACATCAAACCGCGCCAGTAAACACCCTGTGGAAGATCGAAGAGCAGCCCGGTGGAGTAAGCGGCGAAGGCCATCCCGGCAACGAATCCGGCGAACACCGCGACACCGCCGATGCGAGGTGTCGGCGATGAATGCGTCTTGCGTCCGCCGGGACGATCGACGGCTCCGAACCTTTCCGCGGCGCGGATCAGAACAGGGGTGACGACCCAGGTCACGCCCATGGCGACGATCAACGATGCAAAGCCAACGAGAAACATGCCCCGATCCGTTCTCCTTCGACCAGCCTGTTCGCAGAGTCCTCCAATATACGGATAGACCTCAGGACCGGCAGCCCGCGTTTGGCGGGGAAGGCATTTTCTGTGTATTCGGCCTATTGTTGCGAGGCGAGGACCTGGACGTTCGTCACCGGAACCCGCTGGATCAGCCCCAAACGGCGGCAAACCCAGCAAAACGCCTCCAGGATGAGCAACGTGCGGAACACGCCGACAGACTGTGCCGCGAGCCCACCCCCGAAGTGGACGAACTGGATCAACAGCAGCATGTAGACGGCCCGTCGCACCGGATCGAGGCCCGCCGAGCCGGCGTAACGCCGGTAGAGCAAGCGCAACACGACGCCCCAGAGGGCCATCCCGAAGAGAATCCCTGGAAGATCGAAGTTCCAGTACAACTCGCCCGGGACCGTGACCGCGATGCGCGTCTTCTCATCGAGGATGTGAACGACGCGGAACTTCACCCCGAAGTCGCGGCCCATCGTGAAGAGCGGTTTGCCCGGCCACACGAATCGTGGCACGAAGAACGCCAGCGCTGGCATGAACAGCGTGTCGCCCCGCTCGTAGGGGATCCAGCGCGGAACGTCGCGGATGACCACGGCGACCGAATTGATCAATGCCAGTCGCTGCTTGAACGTGCCGACGGAAATATCCATGTATTCCTCGCCGTTCATCGAAGTCAACTTGGTCATCGTCGCTGCCGCGCGTTGGGGTAGCGACTGACGGGGGTCCAGCAAGCGGTACATGTTGAAGAACGGGAAGATGACGAAGATCATGACCAGCAACAGGATGATCAGCGAGCGCCACGGAAGCACTCGCTTGGCGTACCACAACGCCATCATCGGGACGACGATCAACGTCAGCGCCTGCGACTTGTCGGTCAAGTTGTTCAAGAGAATCATGAGTGTGATCGGGATGAAGCCGAAGTACAACGCCCAGCGTTGCGATCGCGTCGCTCGACCGGAGAGCACCAGCAACCACGCCAGTGCCCAGGAGAAATAGAACAGCGGCGCTAGTTGGGCAAGGGAAACCACAACCCCGGAGACGCTCATCCCACCCCCCCAGAAGGCCCGGCCCATCAGCGCCTCGGAGATGTTGCCGACGACACCAAGCAGGCCGGGCAGCAGCAACACCGACGCTCCGGTCGGCACATCCTCGAACAGGCGTAACTCTTTGCGTCGGAACCACGGGCCATAGTAACCGCCGAGCATGAACAGGTAACCGAGCAAGCAGTAGAGCGCAGCCGTCGGGATGTATGGAAGCAAGTACTTGTCGTAGGCAACTTCGTACGGGTCCGCAACCACCCACAACGCGCCGATGCCGAAGAACAGGACGTAGCGGAAACCCAGCACGTGGATCATTTCGAAGGCGTCAAAACGATCGCGCTGCCAGGCGATCGCTGCCGGGATCACCAGACACAACACCATCAGGATGACCGTGAGGAACAACCAGCCGTGAGTGGCCAGCGGCACCATCAGCGCCAATACAGCCGCACCGAGCAACATGAGCGCGGCGCGCAACGGCCGGACGGTGGCCACTGTCTGGACTTTGGATTCGTTCAACCGTCGGGTCTCCCAGGAGTTCACCGGGACTCTAGCAGTCCGCCACAGCCGGAGCGTCCAAGTGCGCTGCTAGTTGTTATACCGACCGGGGCCCGCGGTGCCACCACACGGTGAGAAGGGTTGGTTTGGCGGAAAGGATCGATCGCGGGAGGATCGCGCTTGCTCCAGGCGGAGCATCGCCACGGCCACCGTTGGGTGCTGGGGATCCAGGCGCTCGAGCGGCAAAGCAATCGGGCGAGGATCTCGCCAGGTCGCATGTCTTCTACGGCTACCGACGGCTGCACATCATGCTTCTGCGAGAGGGCTGGCGGATCAATCACAAACGGACCTATAGGATCTACACTGAGGAAAACCTGACGATGCGTACAAAGAAGCCACGACGACGACGAAGCGCGGCTCAGCGCCAAGCAAGGCCGGCAGCGACGGGACGAGATCAGTGTTGGGGCATGGATTTCGTCGCCGATGCTCTTGCTGACGGACGTCGATTTCGCGCCTTGACGATAGTCGATCACTATTCACGTGAGAGCGTCGCCATCGAAGTTGGAGCATCGCCTACTGGGCATCACGTGGTCGAGGTGCTGCGGCGTTTGAATCGCCAGGGACGACGTGCGCAGTGGATCACCGTGGACAACGGGTCTGAGTTTATCTCCAAGGCACTCGATCAATGGGCCCATTGGCACAACGTGCAACTCGACTTCATCCGCCCCGGAAAACCCGTTGAAAACGCGTTCATCGAAAGTTTCAATGGACGCTTGCGCCAGGAGTGCTTGAACGCCAACTGGTTTGCCAGCCTCGCAGATGCTCGAGCAACGATCGAGATGTGGCGACAGGAGTACAATGCTCGTCGGCCGCACAGCGCGCTGGACGGACTGAGCCCGCAGGAATTCCTGCGAGCTCAGTCCAAAGATTCATCAACCGAATCAGTGGAGATTCTAACGCTGTAGATGGACCAGAGATTGGGTGCGGGTCAAAGTCAGGGATTCTAACTCTGGAACTGGACCGGTTTAAAGGGGGCAGGTCACCCACATCGACGATTCCTTGCGGGCGTGACGGGCACCGGCCAACTCCGTGACCTCGTCATCGAGCAGCTCGGCGACGTGCATCAGGCCCAGCGGGATCAGGGCGCGGATCGCCTCCACCTTGGAGTCCACATCGAACTCGGCGTACTCGGCGCGGCTGATGATCTCGACCTCGCCCAGGCGTCGAGACTTCTTGCGTTTCTTGACCGATCGTAGGACACTGCTCATTCTGGCTCCTTCCTCATGGGTTGATGTTTGTTTCGCAACTTCATCAAACCACAGGGTTTGGAGCCGTTTCAATTTCCAACTAAGATTGGCACACTCTCCGGTGGCGCAGGCAATCGACGATATGCTCGACCTTCTCAAATCACTTTAAGGCACAACGTGAAAGCTTCATGAGCCATCACACGTCACGTCTTCCAGAACGACGCGCTCCGGCAAACTTGGTCTGAAAGACGCAACTGCGTTTTGCAGTTCTTTCAACGATCCGTCGTGCGTCGCGTAAAACAGGACTTCCCCATAAGCTGCGGAGACTTTCTGAGATTTGAGTATCGCCACTAAGCACCAACTCTTAGGAACTATGCCCCTGAACCATTCCGCGTAGATCATCGCGTAGTCTACACCTTGGTCTTGCACCAGCCGCTCTATCACTTCAGCATCGAATTGGTTCTCGGCCCGGAGACGGCGGACCTGCTCTGAGCCTAGACCCTGAAGGTCCAGCACGAACATGTCGTTCCGGTACGAAACCCATCCCAGGTCGTTCACGGCGACATTCCGCGGAAAGAAGTCGGTCGCGAAACGGTGCATTTGGTAGTGCTGCTCGTAGATCCCCCGAGATGCTGTCGGTGTTTCGTATGCCGCACGGACGTAAGGTACAACGACCACGGCGGTCGTCAGAAGCAGGGCGAGCTGCGCACCATACAGCCGCCGGGTCTGGAGCGCTGAAATTGCACTGCGGAAGACATAGATTAAAGCCATGGCGGCGATGGCGAAGGCGTATACCTCGTAACGCCAGAACCAGCCGTAAGCTCCCGCGACAATGTGAGCGGCAAGCGCGAGCGCGCTCGCAAGCGCAACTAAGACCTCAGGTGATCGCGGGTTAATGCGAGGGCCATTTGCCCGGTGCACGACTACTGAGAGCGCACAGATCGCCAGGGCCAAGAGCACCCCCGCACGATGATTGAGCGATAACCAAATCGCCTCCACTAGGGTACGGGCCAGGTCGAACAGGCCGATCCCCGATTCCGCTTTGGCAGCGAGCGCAGATTTTTGCATGACCGAGCTTGGTAGAGCGGGCAGGTCCAAGGCAAGCATCCAGCTCGTGTAAACGCCGAACACCAGCCCCAGCAGCAATAGCAAAAGCAGCGCGACGCGCCCGCGCCCTAGTATGGCCAGCGCGAGTATTACGGCCGCGGCGAGGGCGATGCCCTCAAACCGGAGAAGTGGCATCAAGATAATGGCGACAAAGAAGCATGGTCCAACTCGGTCGGTCTCGGCTGTCCGGACTAGGCCTCGCATGACCAGCACGACCGCAAGCACGTGGAGTGAGTGTTCCATCCCGGTCATAGGAAGTGCGAGCGCGCTGATCAGGAAGACCAGAAGCAGGGAGAGCAGGAAAGGAAAGGCGTATTTGTTGCCATCCGCAGGGACTGCGTACGACCAAAAGAAGTCGAGCAGTAGCCAGACTGACAGTCCGGCTGCTATCAGGTTGACCAAAAGAGGACCGGCCCCGCCAAGACCAAGCGCCTCTGTCAGCGCAAGAATAAACGGATAGATCGCGGAGGAAGACGGCGACGACAATTCCTGCATGTTCACACCGTAAACGCCTCGAATGACATTCTCGGCCACGGCAAGATGGATGTAGGGATCGTCAAGCGTGTAAATCAGGTGCCCATCAGAGAGTTCGATCGCCAGTGAGATGAGTAAAGCGATCGCGAGTGCCCAGAGGACGACGAAGATGAAAGGCGAGTATTTTCTGTACGAAATTCTCATAGGCTTGCATCTGATTATTACAGTCTTACCTCCTCCGTGGGTAGGATTCTAGCCCGTTTTTCGCTGATCTAGAGTCTGCGAACGGGCGTTACGTCAACCTCGAACCGTCGCTTCTAGAGCATCCCTCCGCCAATCTGATCCGTGTCCCCCGACGGCCCAGTATGTTCAAAATTGACGTGGAGGGGCACGAACTTGATTGCGCGCTCTGACCCAGGTTGATCTGAGGTGGGACACCAACGGGTTTGCCGACGTTGAGGACGCTTGAGTTACGATCGAGATGTGGCGGCGGGAGTACAATGTCCGGCGGCCGCGTAGCGCTGGACGGACTGAGCCCGCAGGAACTTCAGCGGGCTCAGTCCACCGATTCATCACCCTATCAGTGGAGATCCTAACGCTGTAGGTGAACCAGAGAACGTGTGTGGGTTAGCGCCGGAGGTATCTCAATGGAAATCAGATTCGCATGCGATTGCTCCAGCTTCGAGCGGCTCGCGGGTGGAATTTGGAGAAGACTGCGCGGGTCTTCCTGCTCGACTTGCAGACGTTGCAGTCGTGGATGCGCCGGCTCGACGAGCATGGCGAACGACAGCTGATTCGAACGGTCGAGCCCGTCAACCGCTATCCGGATTTCGTCAGGAATCTCGTGCGGCAGCTGAAGTGTCTCTTCCCGACAATGGGTTGCGAGCGGATGGCGCGGGTGTTCGCCCGAGTTGGCCTCTTCTTGGCTGCGACGACGATCCGCCGCATGGCCAGCGAAAAGGCTGGCCCGCCGGAGCCCGATACCGACGCAAACCCTCGACGTCACCGCCGCGTGGTTGCGAAATATCCTGGTCACACCTGGCACGTCGATCTCACCGCCGTACCGACCCGGGCTGGATTCTGGGTGCCCTGGTTCCCCTTCTCGCTGCCGCAGCGCTGGCCGTTCTGCTGGTGGGTCGCCGTGGTCGTTGACCAGGTTTCCAGGGCCTTCGTCGGCTTCGCCATCTTCTCTCAATTGCCCTCTTCCGATCAGGTCCAGAGCTTCCTCGATCGGGCCATCCGCACGAACGGGCAAGCGCCCCATTACGTGGTCACCGATAAGGGCGTGCAGTTCTGGTGCCGCAGTTTCAAGTGCTGGTGCAAGCGACGAGGCATCCGGCCGCGCTATGGGGCCGTCGGGGAGCCGGCGAGCATCGCCATCGTCGAGCGCTTCATCCGATCGATGAAGTACGAGTGTTTGCGGTGCCTTCTTGTCCCGTTATCGCTCCCCGCGATGCGACGCGAACTCGATTTGTACGCGAGTTGGTACAACACGCGGCGGCCGCACATGGCACTCGGTGGGAAGACACCTCGCGAAGTGCACGAGGGGCGAACGGCAAGACGGCGACGATTCGAGCCTCGGCCGAAATGGCCTCACGGAATTCGTCGCCGTCGTGCGGGTGGCGACAAGTTTCGACTCGACGTGAGCTACGTCGAAGGCCGGAAGCATCTACCCGTTATCAAGCTGCGCCACGCTGCCTGAACGTCGTTTAGTGAATCGACTTCCTTCCAGGTCGCCGAACGCCTTGCGAGCCTTCGCATAATCGCGATGGTCGACTTTAGCAGGCTCTTGTCTAGCGCTTGTACCAACTTGCGAACGGTTTGGAATTTTCTCCCGCTGGGGTTTCTATTTGCTGGTCCAGGTTTGTAAAGAGCTCATTTAGATCAGTTATTTCAATTCTTGCGACAGACAATCGGACATACTGAGTTCCTTCGGAATCTCGAACTACCTCAAATGCTCTTGAACTTTTACCGGACTCGGTAAAGTTTTCCTGGACATCAAACAAATACTCAAAAAACATCAACCAACCAGCCCGATCCGCATTGCCGTCCGTACCTACCGCGCCGTAAGCTGGAATGACAGAATCGACGGGGACGAGGATCGGCTTGTCAGCTGCTGGCCGGAGATTGTCCGGGATATTGCCCTGATGATAGGCATAGAGAAGTACGGGCGCAAGCTCGATCACATTGTCCTGCTGATAATAGTAACGCAGGTTCTGCATCTCGTCGTAGCCGGTCAGGATAGTGCAATCGTCCTTCACCAAAGCATTCAAACGTGTGGCGTCTTTGTACGCATCTCCTCTAGAGGCCGCCCGCGGGAGGATCGAATAGCGAAAGTTCACGGTCATAATCAAAAGCAGCGTCGTCGCTACCAGCAGAGGGAATGTCTTCTTGAGCAGGACCTGTAGGGGGCGATTTAATTGGTAGTGCAGGGTGATTGAAATCGTCAGGATGAGTGGAACTAAGGTCGTGATAAAGAACTCATCTTCGCCAGGAAGCCACCAGAGGAAAAAGATGAAGTTTACAACCAGCCAGACAAGCAGCGCGAGGCGTAGCATGCGGTAGCCAGTCCGACGCAAAACCTGTTTGATCGTTAAGGCAATAAATCCAACCAGGGCGCCTCCGAAAAGACCTACCACCATCAGCAGGAGCATCGACCTGCCCGGTGGCAAATAGATTACACTGCGCAGTTGACTTTTAAGCAACAGCGCAACTCCTGTGGGATTGAAATGTTCAAACGTACCCCAGGAGCGGTTTGGATGGTAAGTATACTCCAGAAAGAAATGCAGGAAGTCGGTCACAGTCAGAGGCGCGCCGGTACTGGCGTAGGCCAAGGCGTAAGTTCCCAGGACAAGCGTAACCGACAGGCCCGTGACAATGAAAAGGATGCGCCAACCCTTTCGCATACTGTCAAACAAGAGAACCATGGCTAGTGGCACAGCAAACAGCAGATTCGTTTGGTGATAAAGAACCGCCAGAGCAAAGAAGATAGACAGCCAGACAAGTTTGCCAGAAGACCATCCGTTCTTATGACCCATTGTCAGAATAAGGATTGCTACAGCAGCGCAGCCTGTGGCCGGAACATAGACCTCGGCCTGTGTTGCATAAGCAAACATGCCGTTACTGACCAATAGTGCGAGTGCAGTCCCAATAGCCCAGAATCGAGAATCCAGGATGATCTTGATTGTCAGATAGATTGAGACGACCGCGACAACAGCCCAGAGAAGATTATGTATCTGGGCTGCAACGAGGGCATCCGTCGAGAGTCCTAACCATTGTGCAACCAAGAGAAACATACGCACCACAGGTGCAAAGAGAATGTGATGAGGATGAAATAGATCGTTACCAGTTGTAATTGAGCTGGCGTAAGCCAAAGAATCGCCGGACTGCTTCAATGATCGCCACACCCAGTACGGCCCAGCGGTTAGAAGGATTAAGGAACCTACTACCCAACGGTTGATTTTATCCGCTTCGATTCTCAGGTTTACTTTTTTGATGCCCATGGCGTGCCGATACGCGTGCACATACAACCCCACCACTCTCAATTCTTGATTTGCAGTTTCCCAGACCCTATCGCCAGGATCCAGGATACAAGATCACAAAAAGGAGATTGGACTTCCGCCGAAATCGTGGACTCCGGAGGCTAGGATTAAGCCAACCGGAGGGTTCATATGGGTCAGCAACGATACACGCCTGAAAATTCAAGGATGAAGCCGTCCGCCAAGTGACAGGGCGCGGTCATCCAGTCCAAGAAGTCGCCGATCGTTGGGGCGTGTCGAGCCACAGCCTCTTCGCCACAACAGGACTCTGCCTGGCTGCGACGACGGTGCGACGCGTTCAGCGTGAGCACGGGAGGTCGCCAGATCCCGAGGCGGAGGCAAGCGTGAAACGGCGACGACGAGTCGTTGCCAAGTACGCACCTCTCCGCAACCGGGACGGATGACTCGCCGTGATGCGCGTCGGTTGCGGGCGTCGCGAGTGCCTTCTACCGCAAATTCGAGGTCAGAAACGGACCGTGAAAAGTATCGAAATGGGCGCTGTAACTCGGTGGCGGATTTCAGGTTTGACGGAAAAGGATCAATCCCGCGACGATCGTGCCCGCTCCAGACGGCGCCTCGCCACGGCCACCGATGGGTGCTGGGGATCCAGACCTTCAAGGTTGCGGAACGCCTTGCGCGCCTTCGCCGCGTCCCCCTGGTCGAGAAAGATCAGGACCAACTCGGCGAGCGGTTCGTGGCGCCGCGGGTGCGTTCTGGCGGCTTCACGCATCGTGTGTACGGCCAGGTCGCCAAGCCCGTTTCGCCGGGCCGCGCGGGCGAGGCGCAGGGACACGTCGAGCCGCCGCGGGGACAGCCGCCTGGCCCGCAACCACAATTCTATCGCCTCGGGCCAGTGTCCGGTTTGCTCGGCAAGACCGGCTCGTGCGACGACCGCCAGCGGTTCGAGCGTTTGCGTCTCGGCAGCGACCAACGCTTCGGCGGCCTCGTCGAACCGTTGCTGGCCGATCAAGCTGAGGCCGAGATAGTAATGGATCTCGGCGATGTTGAGCGGAACCGTCGCCATAGCCAACGCCTCGCGAAGATGGGCTTCGGCCGCAGCCCAATTCTCACGCCGGACCTCGAGCCGGCCGAGGGCGATGCGGTGCACGACGGGGCGCAACCACGGAACTTTCCCCAGGCTGTCGATCGCTCCGCGGGTGAAGGCATCCAAGATCGCGGCGTCGGGAGGCCGGAGCGAACGGTAGGCGTGCAGTTCATAAATCGGCAACGCCAACGCCGAGCGGTAGACCGCTTCGAACGTCTCGGATTTCAGCCGGTAATCGTAGTACACGTAGGCGAGTTGATCGTGGAACGGGTACCAGTTGGGCTCTCGGGTCAGGCCGATCCGCATCATCCCGATCGCGATGCGACCGGGACGCCCGACGAAAGTCCAGCGGTCCTGCCCCACCAGGCCCAGCGGAATACCCTGGCGATGCAGCGAGAGACGCTCCGCCTGGTGGTACAGGTTCCCTAACGCCATCCAATACCAGCCCGAGGCCGGGCTCGATGCGAGCGCGGCGCTGGCATCCCTGTAGGCCGCGGCCAGGAGCGAGGCGACGTCCTCCGGGTCGGCCCCGTCCTCTATGCGTTGTTGCCACAGGCCGAGTCGAACCTCGGCTGCAAGCCAGCGCGCCTCGGAATCCAGTTCGCCGACCGCCGACCGGTCCAGCAACGGCAGCGCCCGTTCGTAGTCGCCGATGCGCGCCAAACGACGACCCTCGGAAAACGAAAGCCCCCCGACGAAACCGTAAGCGGCACGCATGGCCAAAACGATCGACAGTGCACACAGCAGCCAGAACACGGGTCGCCGGCGGTTCACTCGGGTTGCTCCCGCGAAACGACCATCCCGGCCGCAGCGACGAAAAGCAGCGCGTTGGCCGGGATCTGGTGATTGAAATCCACGGCGGCGTGCACGAACAGGCAGGCCAGCCCGATCAGCAGCCCGTTGGCGGTAAGGTTCCGTTTCGAACTGCTCACGGCGAGCCACACGAAAGCAAAGGTCAACCCAACAAGGAGCAGCGCGCCGAACCAGCCGGTCTCGACCACGACTTCGAAGTAGTCGTTGTGCAAGTGCCGCATGCGGGCGTCCCCCCCGGCGGGGGCGTAGATCGGGAACACCTCTCGAAACGCGCCGATCCCCGCGCCCGTCAACGGAAAATCGCGCAGCATCGTCCATGCGGCACGCCATGCCGCGAGGCGCTCGACGTCGGCCAAACCGCCGGTGCCGAGTTCGAAAAACCTGGCGAAGCGACCCCCCAGGCCGGTCAGCGCGACCAGCACCGACCCGCTCACCGCCACACCCGCAAAACCGGCGGATAGCAACAAGCGGGTACGCCGATTCTGCTGCACGACCAGTGCGACGGCCGCGATCGCGGCGATCATCAGCACGACGGCCGCCCGACTCCCGGACAGCATCCCGGCAAGTAGGCAACACGCACCCGTGGCGAGCAGGATCGGGAACGGAAGCGCGGAACGCCGTTTGAGTCTGTGTGCCGACCAGGCCGCAGCCAGCACCCAGGGCACGGCGAGTTCCATCACCGCAGCGAAGTTAGTCGGGTTCACGTACGGCCCGAAGGGATTCGTGTCCTGGACGGTGGATCGAATCCAGTAAAGCTTGTCGTTCCCAATCGCCATGAACACCAGACCGAATAACGCCAGGGACAGGAAGTTGAGGAACAATACGGCCTGGAACACACGTCTTCGTTCGGCATCCCTCGATCCCGCATGGAACATCAGGAACGTGATCAGGAGCGGGACATACCAGAAGATTCTTTCAATCGTCAACGCGGGAGCCAGCGAAACCGGGCGCCAACCGTCCCAGCGGCCCCCGACCGCGGTGGACAAGGGCTCATCGGCCGCGCGCGGATCGGGGATGCCGTCGACCTCGGGAACCTGGGCCAACGCCTGTGCTTCCAGTCCGGCGATCGGATCTCCCGCCTGTCCGGTTGCGTAGCCGGGAAACGTCGTGACGTAGAGCGCGTGAGCCTTGGGGCTCAGCCGCCCCAAGAGCGACGGCGGCAGCGGCATCAACTGGAGCAACGCCAGCGCAAGGAGCAGGATCGCGGGGACCAACAGGAAGCGAATCCGCCGCAGCCGCCAATCCGGTCCGGTGGCCAACCCGACGCGGAGTGTGGCCGCGACCACGGCGAGCAACCCAGCCAGACGGTAGGCCCAGATCTCGATCCCGCCGAAAGCCCACGGAAGCAGGACGACGGCAGACAACAACACACGATCGGGAAGGTCGAGAGACGCAACGGAGAACCAGCCGCGGGAGTCATGTCTCACAACAAATCCTCGCGACGGCGGCGGCGCAACTCCTCGATCACCTCCCGGACCCGTTCGGCTCCCTCGCGGGACACGACGAGCAGGGCGTCATCGGTGTCGACCACGGCAATCCCGGGAACGTCGACCAAGGCGACCATGCGGCGATCTCCGAAGACGACGCTGCGGTCGCTGTCGATCAAGATCACGTCGCGCGAGCGGACACCGGCCTGTTCCAGCAGGAGGGACACCGCAGCCCACGATCCCACATCGTCCCAACCTGCATCGAGCGGGACGACGCGCACCTGGTGCGCGCGTTCCATCACCGCGTAATCGACGGAAATTCGCGGCGCACGTGTCCACATGCGGAACCGCCCGTCGGCGCAGGCGCGCACTGCGGCCTCCAAAGCGGGGGCCGTCCGTGCCATCTCCGCAAGGAAGCGTTCGGCGCGCCAGACGAACATCCCGGCGTTCCACAGGTAGCCGCCGTCCTTCACGAAGCGGCGCGCCATGCGAAGGTCGGGTTTCTCGATGAAGCGCGAGACGTCCACCGCGCGGCCGCGAACCGGCTGCTTCGCGCAACGCAGGTAGCCGAAGCCGGTGGCCGGCCGGTCCGGCCGGACGCCGAGGCAGACCAACGAGCCTTGGTCCGCTTCGCTCACGGCCACACGGACGGCGTCGGCGAAGCGTTTCGTGTCGCGCACGACATGGTCGGTCGGGAACACCGCCACGACAGCTTGCGGATCGTGCTTGGCGATCAGCGCACAGGCCAACCCGATCGCGGGACCGGTATCTCGCGGGGAGGGTTCGGGAACGAGACGATCCGCGCGGAGCGCGGGGAGTTCGGATCGAACGGACGCGGCCAGGGCTTTCGGCGCGACGACCCAGATGCGCGACGCGGGAGCGAGTTTCTTGACCCGCATCCACGTCTCGCGTAGGAGCGACTGTTTGCCGGTCAGCGCATGAAATTGTTTGGGGCGGGCCTTGCGGCTCAGCGGCCAGAAACGGGTCCCGCTCCCGCCGGCGAGCAGTACGACGTGCAACTTCCTGGCGGGACGACGTTTGGCCACGTCAGTAGGCTTCCACCGTCCGTCGCAGCCCTTCGACAAGATCGATGCGCGGCTCGAAACCGAGATGCCGCTTGGCTTGCTCGATCCCGGCGAGAGAATGCTTGATGTCGCCGGCGCGTGGTTCGACGTAGATCGGCTCGACCGCACGGCCGGTCAACTCCGCGATGGTGCGGACGAGCTCGTTGAGACTGATGCGCGTGCCGCAGCCGATGTTGAAGGCACCGCCCAGCGCGCCATTGCCGGCCTTGCACGACAGCAGGTTGGCCTGGATCACGTTGGCGACGAAGGTGAAATCGCGTGTTTGTTCTCCATCGCCGTAGATCGTCGGCCGCTCGCCGGCCTTGATCGCAGTGATGAACCGAGGAATGACGGCGGCGTAGTCGCTGCTGGGATCCTGCCGTGGTCCGAACACGTTGAAGTAGCGCAACGCGACCGTCGGCGTACCGTACAACCGATGGTACATACGGCAGTAGCTCTCGCCGGCCAGTTTCTGGAGCGCGTAGGGAGAAATCGGCGCGGGAGCCATCGTTTCGACCTTTGGCAGCGTCTCGCTCTCGCCGTACAGCGAGGACGACGAGGAATACACCAGGCGTTCGACCTTGTGTCGCCTGGCGGCCTCGAGGACCGTCAAGGCTCCATTCACGTTCACGTCATTGGTCATGAGCGGATCCTCGACCGAGCGAGGAACCGAGGGAATCGCAGCCAGCAACATCACGTAGTCCGCGCCCGCGATCGCCTCGTCGCAAGCGGCGGCGTCGCGGATGTCGCCCTCGATCAATCGATAGCTTCCGCCGCCCTCCGCCGCCCAGCGTTCGGCACGTTCGAGGTTGCTTCGCCGTCCGGTCGCGAAGTTGTCCAGCACGCGAACGTCCTCGCCCTCCCGCAGCAAGTGTTCCACGATGTTGGATCCGATGAACCCGCCGCCGCCAGCGATCACGTAAGCCGGCATGTTATCTCCCCACTCCGGTGTATTCGAAGCCGAGGTTGCGCATACGGTCCGGCCCGTAGATGTTTCGCAGATCAACCACCACGGGACGGGCCAACAGTTCTTTCATCTTACTAAAATCCAACGAGCGGAACTGATTCCACTCGGTGGCCAGGATCAACGCGTCAGCGCCGCTGACGGCGTCGTACTCGTCGGAACAGTAGGTCACGCCCTCGCGAGCGTCGTCGGCCATCAACCCGCCGGCAATCGGGTCGTAGGCGCGAACTTTGGCGCCCGCGGCGAGCAACCCATCGAGGATCAACACTGCGGGCGATTCTCGAAGATCGTCAGTGTTCGGTTTGAAGGTCAGTCCCAGCAGCGCCAGGGTCTTGCCCTTCAACTCCCCGCCCACGGCACGCTTGATTTTTTGCACCATCCGCGGAGCGCGGCTGTCGTTCACCTCGATCACCGCCTTGACGATCCGCAGGTCGACGCCATGGTCCCCGGCAAATTCGTGGACGGCGCGCGTGTCCTTGGGAAAACAGGAGCCACCGTAGCCGGGACCCGCATGCAAGAATTTGGGCCCGATCCTGCGGTCCAGACCCATGGCCTTGGCTACGACCTGGATATCGCCTCCGACGGCTTCGCACAGATCAGCCATTTCGTTGATGAACGAAATCTTCGTAGCCAGGAAAGCGTTCGAGGCGTATTTGACCACCTCGGCGGTGACCACGTCGGTCACGACGATGGGGGTTTCGATCAGGTACAGCGGTTGGTAAAGGTCGTGCAGGATCGCCGCCGATTGTTCGTCCTCGGTGCCGAGCACGACCCGGTTGGGGCGCATGAAATCCTCGATCGCCGAACCCTCGCGCAGAAACTCGGGGTTCGAGGCCACGCTGAACGGGTGTTTCTCCTTGAGGTTTTCCTCGATCACCTGGCGCACCATCTTGCCCGTTCCCGCCGGCACGGTGCTCTTGGTTACGATGACCTTGTAGGAATCCAGATTCTCGCCGATCGATTTGGCAACGTCGCGCACGAACGAAAGATCGGCTCGTCCGTCGTTGCCCTGCGGCGTGCCGACGGCAATGATCACGATCAACGCCTCGCGAATCGCGTCATCGAGGTTCGTCGTGAACTTCAACCGCCCCCCTTTGGCGTTGCGATGCACGATATCGTCCAGACCGGGTTCATAGATCGGGATCTTTCCCGCCTGCAAGTCTTCGATTTTCTTCGTAATCTTGTCGACACAGGTCACCTGATTGCCAAATTCGGCGAAACAGGCCCCGGTCACCAATCCCACGTACCCGGTCCCGACCACGCAGATATTCATGCTTTCTTCCTTGATACAAGCGGCGTTTGCGCTTCGAACCACTCGCGAAATTGTTTCAACCCGTCCTCGAGCGCGACGTGCGGCTCCCAGCCGAGTTCGCGTTTCGCCAACGACGTGTCGGCCCAGGTACGCTGGACGTCGCCGGGCTGGGGTGGCAACCGTCGCACTTTGGGTTCGACCGCAAAAACCCGTCCGATCAATTCGATCAGTTGCCCGAGTCGGATCGCACACGATCCGCCGAGGTTCCAGATGTGGAAGCCGTCTGCGCGTTCCAGGGCACGTATCACGCCGTCGACGATGTCGGACACGTAGGTGTAGTCACGCGCGCTCAAACCATCGCCGAACTGGTCGATCGTCTCGCCTTTTACCATTCTGGCGGCGAACTTGTGAATCGCCATGTCGGGCCTCTGCCGGGGTCCATAGACGGTGAAGAAGCGTAGACAGGCGATCTTCATGCCGAACAGGTGATGGAAGGCGTGGCACAGGATCTCGCCCGATTTCTTTGTCGCCGCGTAGGGCGAGATGGGTTCGTCAACCGCATCGCTTTCGGCGAATGGAACTTTCTCGTTATTGCCATACACGGAGGACGAGGAGCCAAAGATGAAGCGATCGATCTGGTGGGCGCGGCAGGCCTGCAGCAGCCGCGTTGTGCCGTCCAGGTTAACCGAAGTGTATTCGATCGGGTCGTCGATCGATGGGAACACGCCCGCACGCGCCGCAAGGTGGATGACTGCGGAGAAACCATGCTCGGCCAGCAGGCGGTCGAATAAATCGGAATCGCGGATGTCCCCTTCCACCAGTCGATACTTCCGATTCTCGAGCGCGGTCTCGACGTTGCGCCGCTTGATTCGCGGATCGTAGTAGCTGTCAAAATTGTCGATCGCGACGACGGAATGGCCGTCTTCGAGCAAACGCTCGACCAGATGCGAGCCGATAAAGCCGGCACCCCCGGTCACCAGGATCGGACCGTTCTTCAGCATTCACAGTTTCCGGATCTTCGACCGGCCGCGCCGGACGTTGCGCGTCGCATTTCGCGTGTCCAGGATCAGCGTCGAGTCGCGGACGATCTGATCGTAGTCGTAACTCGAGTGGTCGGTGATCACGAGAACCAGGTCAGCAGTTCCAAGCGAGGTCTTGTTGAGCGCCGAGCGTTTGTAGCTCCGGCCCCCTTCGATGGACAACTTGGGGGTATAGGGGTCGTGGTAGGAGATCCTTGCACCGCGCTGCTCGAACAACCGGATCACGTCGAGCGCCGGCGATTCCCGCACGTCGTCGGTATCTTTTTTATACGTCACGCCGAGCACGAAGACCTTCGAGCCGTTGACACTTTTTTTCTTCCCGTTCAGCAGGTCGGTCGCGCGTCGTACGACCTCCTGGGGCATCTGCCCATTGATCTCCGACGCCAGTTCGATGAAGCGTGCAGAGTAGTTCAGCGTCTTCAGCTTCCACGACAAGTAGTGCGGGTCGAGCGGGATGCAGTGGCCGCCGATCCCCGGGCCCGGGTAAAAAGGCATGAAACCGAACGGTTTCGTCGCGGCCCCGTCGATCACTTCCCAGGCGTCGATGCCGAGTTTTTCGCACATCAGCACAATCTCGTTGACCATGCCGATGTTGACCGCGCGAAACGTATTCTCGAGCAATTTAATCATCTCCGCTACCTGGGTCGACGAAACCTGGTGGACTTGCTCGACGGCCTGACGGTAGAGGTGCACGGCCACCCGCGTGCAGGTGCGGGTCGTCCCGCCGACGACCTTGGGCGTATTGTGCGTCGTGTACTTGGTGTTGCCCGGATCGACCCGCTCGGGCGAAAACGCGAGGAAGAAATCCTTGCCGACCTTCAAGCCGCCGCTCTCGAGCCGCGGCCGTATCACCTCCTCGGTGGTGCCCGGGTAGCTCGTACTCTCCAGCACGATGAGCTGCCCCGCGCGGAGTTGCGGCCCGATCTTTTCGACCGCAGCGACGATATAAGAAATGTCCGGGTCCTTGGTTTTGCTTAGCGGCGTCGGCACGCAAATCAGGATCGCATCAAAACGGTGGCACGCGCGATAGGTGTCCTGGGCCGTCAGCCTGCGCTTCTTGACCATCTCCCGAACGTCCGCGGACGTGACGTCCTGGATATGCGATCTACCCGCGCGAATCCCCGCGACTTTTTTCGGGTCGACGTCGATGCCGGTCACCTTGTAACCGGCCCTGGCGAATTCGATCGCCAGCGGTAAACCGACATAACCCATCCCGACCACGCAGATGCGGGCCGAACGATCCGAGATACGCTCGCGGATCATTGTCGCGGCTTTTGGCATGAGCCTCCTCAAAGTCCCCGTTTTGGGGACCGGCGGGGTGAAATATAGAGAGCCGGTTTCAAAACCGCCAGGAGTCGATTTAGAGCTATTCGGAGCCCAACGCCTCCAACGGGGAGGTCTTGATCCCCTTCTTCTGATAGTGCCGCATCAGCCACCGGGCGAACTTGCTGTCGTTGACGCCGGCCACGACGTCTTCCATCCCCTCGTAGAGGGTGCGTTCGTTGACCAGCGCGCCGAGAGTCCCCTCGCCGCGGTTGATCTTGGCGCTGACCTCGGCGAGATTAGCAAGCAGGGTTTGCAGATCCGCCGCGAGCTTCTCGGAATACACTTCGTCGTTGAGCAGCTTCCCGATGAATCCGCGATTCGATTCGAGATTGGCCGCCACGCGTTTGAGGCTCCCCGCGGCAGCGGCGAGATCCTTCACGGCCTGCTTGCCCGATCCGTCCTCGCGTAACAGTTCGCCGATGGCTCCCTCGCCGGCATCGATTCGCTCGATGATCCGGGCTAGGCCGTCCACCGCGTCTCCCAGCGAATCGATTTTGCCCGCAAAACCCTCATCTTCGAGCAGTCGGCCGACGAACCCCTTACCCGCGCGGAGATCGCCTGTCAGGGCTTCGAGATTCTCCAGGGCTCCTCCCAGCGCTTCCAGACCCGCCTTCCCGAATTCCGGGTCGGTGATCGCCTTGCCGAGCAGTGCCTCCCCCGCTTCGAGCTTGTCCAGGATGTTCTTGAGCGAGACACTGATGTCGTTGATGTTCTCCGACGCTGCGGCGGCCGCGGCCAGCAACTCGCGGTCTTTGCCCAACTCGATCAGCGCGCCGTCGGGCAGCTCGTTCGCGTCGGGTGTTCCACCCGAAAGCTCGACAAACTTCTCTCCGGACAACAACTGAAGAATTTTCAACAACGCTTTCGAGTCGCTTCGGATACGGTGGCGATAATTCGCATCGACGCCGATTTCGACCTCGATGCCCTCGAGAGTAGGATCCATGGACAACTTGATCCCGGTAACCGAACCGATCTGTACGCCGTTCATCTTGACCGGAGAACCAATGCCGATCCCCTCCACGCTTGGAAAAACCACAAGGTAGTGGACCTGGCTCCGGAACAGGTTGGAGCCGTCGCCGAGAACCATGACTACCAAGGCGAGAACGATCAGCGCCAGGGCGAACATCGCCCCGACGGCTACGTCCCTGGACGGCTTCCTGGAACCCTTAGCCATAGCCACCTCCCTCGAGGAAGTTCTTGAGCGTCGGTTCGGAGGTCTTGCGTGCCTCGTCGACCGACCCATCGAAGAGAATACGCCCTTCGTGGATGAATGCGATCCGGTCACCGACCGTGAAAGCCGAATGGATATCGTGGGTCACCACGATCGAGGTCACCCCCAGTTTCTTTTGCAGATTACGGATCAACCGATTGATGGTGTTTGCGGTGATCGGGTCCAGCCCCGTTGTCGGTTCGTCGTAGAGGATCGCCTGCGGTGCGAGCGCAATCGCGCGGGCAAGCGCGACACGCTTGCGCATCCCGCCCGACAGGCTCGATGGCATCAGTTGTTCGACGTCCTCGAGTTCGACCAGGCCCAGCACCTCGCAAACACGCGACCGAATCTCCTCTTCGCTCCGGTCCGTATGCTCCCGCAACGCATAGCCCACATTGTCCTCGACGGTCATCGAGTCGAACAACGCGCCGGCCTGGAACAACATACCCACCTTCTTGCGCGTCTCGATCAGTTGTTCCTCGTCGAACTCGTGAATCTCGACGCCATCGACGAATACCTGACCGGCATCGGGCCGGTGCAGGCCAATGGTATGGCGCAGCAACACCGTTTTCCCGGTGCCCGAGCCGCCCAGCACGACGACGGTCTCGCCGCGCCCGATGGCCAGATCAACCCCGCGAAGCACGGCCTTTCCATCAAAGCTCTTGTGCACGCCGACGTAACGGATGAAATGGTCACTCACCCCAGCACCAGCAGAAACATCTTGGTCAGGAAGAAATCGGAAATAATCACGGAAAGCGAGGACACGACGACGGTGTTGGTGGTGGCCTTCCCCACGCCATCCGCGCCGCCGCGGGCGTTGATCCCGTTGTAGCATGCGATCACGCCGATGAAGAAAGCAAAAAATACCGTCTTGCCAACGCCACTCACGATGTCGGTGATGGTCAATGCACCCAGCGTGTGCCCCATGTAGTAGGCCCGTGATTGACCGATTTCGAAGAGCCCCATCAATAGCCCGCCGAACAGCGCCATCGTATCGGCGAGAATGGTGAGCAACGGCAAGGCCAGGACCAGCGCAGCGACACGCGGAACGACCAACTTGCGCACCGGGTTGGCGGCCAACGCCCGCAGCGCATCGACCTGCTCGGTTACGGCCATCGAGCCGAGTTCGGCAGTGATCCCGGCGCCGACGCGCCCGGCCACCATCAGCGCAGTGAGGACGGGCCCGAGTTCGCGCACGACGGAGAGCGCCACGATGTCGCCGACAAACGACTTGCCGCCGTACGCCGCCAACGAGTACGCCGTCTGAATCGCCAGCACCATCCCGGTGAACAACAACGTGACGTTCGTGATGGTCAGCGAGCGGACACCGAGTTGGTAAAACTGCTCGATCCACAGTTCGGCTTCGAATGGGCGCTTGAACGTATGACGCAACGTCGACCCGGCCAGGCGGACCATTCCACCAAATTGCGCCAGCACCGAGTAAAACCATCCCGTTCGGCCCGCCGCGGCCGCAGGATAGTTCTTGCCGGGACGGCCGGACGCACCGATGCGAATCGTGACGACCATAACTCAAGAAGAGCATAGGGGCCGCGGCGTTCGACGGTCAAGTGGTTGAAACTTCTCCCACTTGTGGAGCGGGACGACGATCAATTCGAACGCGCTCGAACCAGCAAGACCCCATGCAAGACGGAAAAGAACAGATCGGCGAGAGCCAGTCCCAAAAATGTTGCGGCGCCGCCGCCGTACCACACCCCACCGAGATAGACGAAACCGGCGAAGCGACCGATCACCGCCACGCTCACGATGCCGCGGTAGCGGCGCGGGTGCGTGGCGGGCAACACATACATGCCCGCGAGCACCAACAGGAACACGCCGTTGAACCGCATGTGAACGAGATCGTCGGGAAGCGGGAGCCGCAGCAGGCGCGCAGCGGGCGCGGTGAAAAACAGGACCGCTACCGCGAACAAAAGATCGTAAACCACGGCCAGCGCCATCGAACACGCGACGAGACGCCAACGCGGATCCGTCGTTTCACGGTTCTCCAAAGCCCGTCCCTTCTTGAGGCCAGCGTCGATTATAGACCGCCCGGATTGTAGTACTCTGGCCGCCCGTTTCCCGAGGGCTTTCCGATGACGCTGCGAGGTCTATGGGCCGGGCTCGTGATGGCGCTGACGACCGTCGTCTGCGCCGGGACTGCCGGAGCCATTTGCATGTTCAAACCGGGCAACGACGCGGCCATGATCATGGCGCGGGTGTGGTCTCGGATCAACCTCCGCGCCGCCGGGGCCCGCGTCGAGTGGGAACGGCTCGACCTCGCCAGGGCGCATGCCCCCTGCATCTACATCTCCAACCACCAATCGAACGTGGACATCTGGGCGCTCCTGGCCGTGCTGCCCAAGCGAACGCGGTTCGTGGCCAAACAATCGTTGTTCAAGATTCCCATCCTCGGCTGGGCGATGCGGGTTTCCGATTTCATCCCGATCGATCGGGCCAACCGAACGAAGGCGATCCGCAGTCTGAGCGAAGCCGCGACCAAGATCCGCGGCGGCCGCTCCGTCGTGCTGTTCGCCGAGGGAACGCGTTCGGCGGGCGACACCCTCGCGCCGTTCAAGAAAGGACCGTTCCATCTGGCGTTGGCCGCCGGCGTCCCGATCGTCCCCGTGGCGATTTCGGGGTCCGGCGCCGTGATGCCTCCGCACGGCCTGAACGTGAGATCGGGACCCGTGCAGGTTCGGTTTTGCGATCCGATCGAGGTGGCGCCCTACCAACCCAAGAACGCTCAGGGCTTGCTGGACACGGTTCACCAGGTCATCGCGCAAGTGCTGGCGGACCGCGCTCATCAATCGAACGAACGCCCGCCGGAGGGCACCCGGGTCGGGGCCCCGTGAACCGCGAGCGGCTGGCAACGAGCCTCCGCACCCGTGTCGCCTGCGAACCCCTGCTCCAATTGTTGAGGGAGTGCGCGGTCGATACCGGGGCCACGTTGTATCTTGTCGGCGGGTCCGTCCGCGACGCCGCACTCCGCCGCCGGTGCCAGGACGCCGACCTGACCGTCGTGCGCCATGCCGCGCCGCTAGTCGACGAGATCAGTCGCCGTCTCGGCACTCGCGGGTTTCGGTTCCACAAACGCGGCGTCACGACCTGGCGGTTCGCGACGCCGTCCGGGGACGTCGACCTGGTCGATGCCGTCCGTTGCGGCCTCGAACATGACCTGCGGCGACGCGAGCTGACGATCAACGCGATGGCCTACGATCTCGTCGAGCAGAACGTGGTCGACCCGTTGGGCGGATTGAAGGACCTCCGAGCGAAGCGACTACGGGCGCCGGGCGCGGATACGTTCCGCGAGGATCCGGCTCGCTGTCTTCGCGCCGCAAGATTCCTGGCAGAGCTTCCGGGCTTCCGGATCGAGCGTGACACGCGACGCTGGCTGATCCGGGAAGCACCGCGATTGCGGCGTGTTGCGGTCGAACGGATTCGGGAGGAGTTGAGCAAATTATTCGGCGGCATCCGGCCCCACGACGGTCTCGCCGCCGTCCACGAATGGGGCTTGCTCGATCCGCTGTTGCCCGAGTTGTCCCCGCTCCACGGGTGCGCGGCGGGACGCGACCGGACGGACGTTTGGAGACACACCGTCAAGACGATCGAGATGAGCGCGACCCGGCCCCGTCTACCCTCGTTCGGGACGGTCAGGGACCGCGACGAGTTGCCGCTGCTTCGCTGGACGCTGTTCCTGCACGACATGGCCAAGCCCACCACGCTGGTGGTCGAACCATCCGGGAAGCCGACTTTCCATGGGCACGAAGAACGCGGTGCAGCGATGGCGGACGCGTTGCTCAAGCGCTTGCGTTTCGAATCACACACCCGCCGGCGGATCACGCAACTCATTCGCTGGCACCTGCGCCCCGGCCACCTCGCCGATGCCGGCGCCCCGGCGCGTGGGATGCGCCGTCTTGCTCGCGATGCCGGAGACGATCTGCCGTTGTTGTGCCTGCACGCGGCCTGCGACGCGCAAGGTTCGGGAGGGTCCGGCGATGCCGCGCGCTGGCGGCGCATGAGCCGCGTGCTGCGCACGTTGCCCGAGATTCAGTCCAAGCTGCGCGCGCTTCCGGACACGCCGCTGCTGAGCGGCGCGGACGTCATCCGCGCGACCGGACTCACACCCGGTCCGCGGATCGGAGAGTTGCTGCGCAAGATCGCGGAGGCCCGTGACGACGGTCGGGTCTCGACTCGACGGCAGGCCCTCGCCTACCTGGAAGAAGTCACGCGCAGCCCCGCACCTAGCGGAACAAGTTCTTGAGTTGCTCGATGCTCGGGATCGCAGGATGCGTCCATATCCCCGTGTATTTCTTCGTTGCGAGCCATTGCAGCAGGAACACCACCGAACTACCCGCGCTGACGACGATCGCCACGCCGATGCTCCCGAAGCGTTGGGCCACGAAGTAACACAAGACGATGGACATCCCACTCACGCCGACGGCGATCCGCATCAAGATATGCTGGTGTCCGGTCATCGCCATCGTGATGCCGGACGAGCCGGTCAGCACGTTCACGACCTTGGACACCGACAGGATCGCGAGGATCGTCGCGCCGGCGCTGTAGGCGTCGGGATAGAACGTGCCGAGGATCGGGCCTCCGAAGAAAATAAATGCGAACAGGATGAGAATCGCGGGGATTCCGGCCAGCGCCGCGGTTTGTCGCAGGATCTTTTCGAGGCGGCGCTTCTCGCCCTTGGCGTAGAGCTCGGCGATATACGGGGGCACCAAGAGGTTGATCAGGATCAACGGTTGGGACACCAGCAGCACGAGTCGCGCTGCCGCACCGTAGATGCCGACTTCGGCCTTGGTCAGGAACGCGCCGAGGATCCAGCGGTCGGCATGAGCCAGCATGTTATTGACCACCACGATCGCCCACAGCGGCGCCGCGACGTCGAACAGTTCCGCGTTCGACAGCGAGCCACGCTCTACCGGCAGCTTGCCCGCGTGGAGGCGGTACAGCACCAGCAGGCCGATCCCGAGGCTCAACGCCGCTGCGACGACGATGACGCGAATCACCACACCGATGGTCGTGTGTCCCCAACCGAGATAGATCAGCGTGAGCAGCGAGACGTTGAGCACGCCCGTCACGGCACCACCGAACAACGCCGCGAAACGCAGATCCTTGAACCCTCGGAAACTTTCCGAAGTGATGACCTGGAAACTGATCAGTACCGACCAGACGGCGAGCGACCCGATGGACGCGGCCAGTTCGGGCGCATCCCACAGCCGTTCGACCAGCAGCGCGCCGGGACCAGCGATCATCACGACGAATACACAGACGCCCCCGACCACGGCCCAGCGATAGACCAGGCGCAGCGTCTCGCGGGCCCGCCCGGGTTGCGACAGGCCGAGCGACTCGGCGACGAAGCGCACAGCGGCATGGTGCAGCCCGAGTTGAGCCACGACGCTGGCGACCGAGACCAGCGAGAAGGCGATGACGTAGACCCCGTAGCCTTCTTGACCCAGCATGCGCGCGAGCAACGCCTCGTTGACCAACGTGCATAGGACGGTGACGCCCTTTCCGAAGAATACCCACGCCCCGCCGGCGAGCATGCGGCGTTTGAGGGAAACTGCGGGGTGGGGTTGGCTCGGGTCGAGGGTCATGTCAACTCGCTGCCTCAAGCATCGACTAGTTCGTGCCCCGGAGCAAGGCCGGACGACATCAAGCCAGGTAGTCGCGCACAGGTTGTTCGAGTCCGGCGGGGGTAGCCAGCAAACCGGGCAGCAGCGTCTTTGGCTGGTTGAACTTCAGCGGCTCGCCGTCGGGCCGCCAGACGGCCCCGCCGGCGGCACGCACCAGCGCGGTTCCCCCGGCGACGTCCCATTCGTTTTTGGGCACGAGTGTCCAGGTCGCGTCCGCCAGTCCGGCCGCCACGAGCCCCATCTTGTAGGCCACCGAACCCAGCGGCTCGATGGCGAACGGTGCTGAGGAGAACCGTTCCCAGCGCCCGCGTTTGACCTCGGACCGGCTGGCCAGGACGGTGATCCCGTCGAGGCCGTCGAGTTCGCGCACGCGGGCCGGTTCGCCGTTGACGGTGAC
>Ga0209988_10000261_pt1 | contig 31182 bp, 35 predicted proteins | sample N075metaG_FD_183115 | JGI IMG/M metagenome (GOLD analysis project Ga0209988, IMG submission 183115) | Deep subsurface microbial communities from Kermadec Trench to uncover new lineages of life (NeLLi) - N075 metaG (SPAdes) (version 2) | ecosystem: Environmental > Aquatic > Marine > Ocean trench... | reverse complement strand
TTTACCCGTAGATGTGTATGTTCCAGGCTGTCCACCTAGACCTGAAACTCTTATTCAAGGCTGTCTTTTACTGCAAGAAAAAATCAAGAGGATGAAAGCTAGGAAGTTTGTATAATGGGTTCAGATTATTTTTTGGGAAGATTTACGTCTAAAATTGAGAGAGCGTAAAACTAATTTGACAAATCCCAAAGGGGGAAAATTTCCTAGATAAACTAAAGTGAGTCAAAATTTTAATCAAACGAGTGGAACAAAAACATACCCCTTTTGACTTTTAATTTCTACAATTCCTTCTGGTGTTTTTCTTAATAATATCAATGATTGAATATCTTCTCCAACAGGAGCTATCAATAAACCCCCTAAAGATAGTTGATCCAATAATGCCTGAGGGACTTCCCTACATGCTGCAGTAATCATTATCCTATCAAAAGGAGATTCTGTGGGAAGACCCAAGCGTCCATCACCAAGAATTATTTTTACATTTTTTATTCCTAATTTTTCTAAATTTTTTTTTGCAAAACTTGCAAGTTTGGAATGTCGTTCAACTGTGAAAATTTTACCGTTACCTACAATTTTTGCAAGAATTGCACTCTGCCAACCAGAGCCACTTCCAATTTCCAGAACTTTTTGCCCCTCCTTTAGATCTAACCATTCTGTCATTCTTGATACTACTGATGGTTGGGAGATCGTTTGTTTTTCCATAAGGTGAATTGGTTCATTTTCATATGCTCTATTTTTCAGGGAATCGGGTACAAAATTATCGCGTGGAACTTTTCTAATAGCCGATTCTACTCTGCTGTCAGTAAGAAAACCAGTGTTTTTCATAATATCAATTAGTGCATCAAGATCCAATAGAGATGTTATTCAATAATCTTTATTATATTACATCAAAATTTTCATTCATGATAATGTTTTGAACAAGAGATTTTGCTCTTATTTCAGTTAGGTAAGATGAACCAATCTTTAGTTTTTTCTGTTGAATTTGAGTTTACTATTACTGCAAAAACCAAAGGGTTCTAGGCAAGAAATTGTCAATTAGTATAAAAAACACGTGCTACCCAACATCCACAAAGGGGTTCTAATTTGAATGATGAAGTAAGAAAGGAAATCAGAAAGTTCGCTTTACAAAATGCATTTGAACATGAAGGAAAAACGCAGGATAAAATTGTGTTATCAAAAATTCTTGGGAGTAAACCTGAATTTCGTACTAAAGTAAATGAGATTATTGGGGAAATTTCTGAAGTTGTTTTTTCAGTTAATCAAATTTCATTAGAGGAACAAAAAAAGGAAATTGAAGAAAATTTTCCAGACATACTAAAACCTAAAAAGAAAAAAGAGGAAAGAGGGGGTTTGCCTCCATTAGAAGGAGCTATAGAGGGTAAAGTAGTAACTAGATTCCCACCAGAGCCAAACGGATACCCTCACATAGGACATGCAAAAGCAGCGATAATCAATGTAGAATATGCAAAGATGTATGGAGGAAAATGTATTTTGAGAATGGATGATACAAATCCTGAAGCTGAACGGATGGAATATCATGCAGCTATTAAAGTTGGGTTGGATTGGTTAGGTGTCAAATTTGATATTATAAAAAATACTTCAGATGATATGGAATTATTTTATGAAAAGGGAATTGAATTAATAAATTCTGGAAAGGCATATGTTTGTACATGTAAGAGAGACACCGTTAGCAAGAACCGAAAAGAACGCAAATCATGCAAATGTAGTTTTAGAGACATTAAACAAAATAATCAAGGATGGGAAAAAATGTTTGAAAAATTTAAGCCAGGACAAGCAATTGTTCGTTTTCGTGGAGATATGAAATCAGATAATGCGGTAATGAGGGATCCCGTGTTGTTTAGAATTATAGATGAGAAACATTACACATTAGGAGAAAAATATAGAGTATGGCCAAGTTACGATTTTGCAGTAGCTATTGAAGACAGTAACGATGGGGTTACCCATGCTTTTCGTTCAAAAGAATTTGAGCTACGAAAAGACCTGATTAATGCAATTTTAGATGCATTAGCCATGAGAAAACCATATCAGGGTTTTTTTTCTAGGCTCGAATTCAAAGGAATGCCCATTTCAAAAAGAATTCTAAAGTCATTGATAGAACAGGGCAAGGTTTCATGGTATGATGACCCAAGATTGCCGACTCTTGAGGCACTTAGAAGAAGAGGAATAAAGGCAGAAGCAATTAAGAAATTTATATTGTCATTGGGACTAACAAAAGCAAATACTTTAGCCCCATTTGACGCCTTAGAATCCTTTAATCGTAAATTTGTAGATGGCGATAGCATTAGACTATTTATGGTACACAAACCAAAAAAACTGCGAATACAGAATCTTCCCTTTTCATTTGTAGAAATTCCAAATCACCCTACAAGAGATATGGGAAAAAGGAAAATCGAGATTGATGAAAATATTTTAATTTCTGAAGATGATGCTAAAAATATCAAAGAACATACCAAGATAAGATTAATGGGATTAGGAAATGTTACAATAACCAAAGTAAATGAAGAATTAGAAGGGGACTTTGTAGAAGGCGTAGAAACTAAAAACATTCAAAAAATTCATTGGGTTCCCCAAAAAAATTCACATAAAATTAAACTTCTCATCCCGCATCAGTTGTTTATAGAAGAGGAATTTAATGAAAATAGTCTTGAAGAATTAGAGGTTTATACCGAACCACATTATCTAAAATTAAAAGAGGGAGAAGAAATTCAATTTGTTAGATTTGGGTATTGTAGAAAAGACTCCCAAAACCAAGCAATATTTACTCATAAATAAGTGACCTAATAATGAAGATTGCAAGATTATCATATGGAAATAATGATACCTATGGATTTGTGAATGGAGATAAGGTTTCTACTAGAGATGAAATCACTTACCAAACTGGAGTTCCTATTCCACAAGGTATCAAAGATTTTCTTTTTGAGGGTTGGTATGATGAAATTAAAGATAAGATTAAAGATCTTCCATATAATGAAACTATTTCAAATTTCAAATTACTGGCTCCAATCCCGAACCCTAGCAAGATAATCTGTCTTGCCTTTAATTACGCTGATCACGCTGAAGAACAAGGTCTTTCGGCACCTGATGACCCAGTCATTATTCTAAAGCCCAGAACCACCCTAACTGGTACAGAATCAGATATTGAATGTCCAGATTTTGTGACCCGGTTAGATTACGAAGTAGAATTGGCCCTAATAATTGGCAAGACTTGTAAAAATATTAGCCAAGAGCAAGCTACAGAAGCAATATTTGGTTATATGATTTTCAATGATGTTTCAGCAAGAGATATTCAGTTCAAAGATAAACAATTCACCAGGGGAAAGGGCTTTGATTCGTTTGCACCGTGCGGACCATGGATCACAACAACAGATGAGATCAAGGATCCTCAAAATCTAAAACTAACTACCAAAATCAATGGTGAGATTAGACAAGATTCATCTACAGAAAAGATGTTCATAAAAATTCCTGAAATAGTTTCTAAAATAAGCAGAGTAATGACCCTCGAGAAAGGAGATATTATTTCTACTGGAACCCCTGCGGGTGTAATTTTAAACAAACCAAATGCAGTATATCTTGAAAATGGTGATAAAGTAGAGATGCAAATTGAAAACCTAGGGGTTTTGAGAAATACGATAAAGATTGTTAAGAGTCAAGATAGAAGTTTTTGCATCAAATGAAACAAAATTTTATGTTCTAATTTTCTAAATTTTGGTAAAGATTCTTTTGTTAATATTTGAATCCGCCCATAATTTTTCTCTAATCCATAATTTTGCAAAAAGAAGAGAATATTCATAGTGTTACTTTTGGAACCAGCAAATAAAGTCACAATCAAAGTTTTTTCAAAATGTTCTGAATCTTCCAATATTGCTACTGCTCGTTGGCCTTTCTTTGAAGAGTAGACAATAAAATTTTTTGAGTCCAAAGAGAATAAGATCTCCTTGTCTAAAGGTAGCCATCTCCATGATTTTACATAATGGGAAAATTCGTTTTCTTGGATTATATTTCCAAAAGAAATTTTATTGTGGGTATTTTTTTGAGGTAAAAGAGAATAAAAATGCCAAGTTTGATGTATTTTGTAATCAAGATTTTGCGCCATTAAAAGAGATATCATATTTTGTACATCTATTAACATAAATGAAATAGGAATCTGTTTTTGGATTGCCAGTGATTCTACTTTTTTAATCAATTTTGAGGCTAATCCTTGTCTTCTATAATCTGGATTAATACGAATGCCTTCAACCCACACCTGATTTACCGAAAAAACTGCATGACAAATACCAATTGGAATATTTTTTTCTATAACAAATAAATTTCCTTCAGAAAGCCAATAGTCCCAGACATCTTTAATATAGTCTCCCCATGAAAAAGTATTTTTACAAAATTTTAGAATATGTAATTTATCAGAAGGTTTAGCTTCCCTGATCATACTATACGAAAAAATATTAAGCATAAAAAGTTAGAAATAATAAATGGGGAAAATTATCGCTGGTAAGGTTTCTGACATACATCCTGGAAAAATGATCAAAATTACAGTAGATGGAAAAGATGTAATGGTTGCAAATATTGAGGGAGATTTTTGTGCAGTGGATGACACCTGCACACATTCTGGTTCAAGTCTTTCTGAAGGTACATTAGAAGGATGTATAGTTACATGCGGATGGCATAAAGCAGAATTTAATTGTAAAACAGGAAAATTAGCTAAATTTCCAGCTAAAATTAATGATTTGGCATCATACAATGTTACTGTAGAATCTGATAGCATATTTGTAGAGATGTAACTATATACCTCGAATTTCCCAGAAAAGGTGTAAAAAATGGTAAATGATAAAGAGAATAAAGAATCAATGAAAGAAGCAATTGATACGCTTAATCAAATAGTTGCTAGTTCATCCACACCTAAAACAATTAAAAAATCAATTTCGGATTTAATTAAAAATTTGACTGAAGAAGAATCAGCATTATCTGTAAGAGCAGCAAATACAATTAGTTTGCTTGATGATGTTACTCAAGACCCAAATATGCCTTCTTATGTTAGGACTCAATTATGGCAGGCAGTATCAAAACTTGAAAGTATAAGAGAATAAATTCCCAATTATCTTACTTCTAATATTGAAAATTGAAGAATTTCTAGAATCTCTCCCACAGAATATTGTTAGTGGTGATGACGTACAATTACCAGATAAATCATTTAGAGAAATTTTTAATTTTGTAGATTTAGGAAAAGATGATGTTTTTTATCATCTTGGATGTGGAGATGGAAAAGGAGTTGAAATAGCTGTTAGAGAATTCAATGTAAAAAAGGGAATTGGAATTGATAAAAATATAGAAAAAATAAATGAGGCCAAAAATATTCCTGGAGAATTTATTTGTGAAGATATAAAAAATTCAAAAATTTTTGATGCTACTGTAATTTTATTTTGGTTTACAGATGAGGAAATAATAAAACATATGATAAGAAAGTTTGAGAAATTAAAACCAGGAACTAAGATAGTAACAATTTGGGGACCCTTGCCTGAATGTCTTCCTGAAAATGTGAATTTCCCATACATTATCAATACTGTGCCTTTCAGCAAGGCCAAGACATTACAAGAGCAAGTATTAGCAGTTTTTGGAGTAAAATGCGTAGATTTTGTTACCGCATGGGAATTTGCTGAAAGATATACAAAGGCAATTGGAGATCCCCGCGTGAAAAACGACAGATTTTTAACAATTATTCAAACATTGATAATTTGGATTAATGCGAAGAACCTTGGAGTGGCATGTAGAGAGGAAATCCCAGAATCTATCAAGACCTATATCAATATCATGAAAATGCATTTTGATATTGATTTTGAGCACCTATTGAATGAATAATCATTAATCCTTTTATTTTGTGTAAACTCAAAATAAACATGAACAATAAAATAAACATTAATGTTTCTACTGTAAATTATGATAAAACAAGCAAAGCAATATTCCATAAACTATCGCTCCTAGAAGAAATGGTTCATGGTAAAGAGGACTTTGTAATGACAGACTCTGAATTCGCCTTTGGTTGGCATTTTTTTGTGCTAAGCGTCAATAGATCACTTGTAGAAAAATTAGTAGAACAGATGGGTCCAGATTTTAATAAGCTTAAGGGAAAGGGAATGGAAAAAAAGTTTCTTACTTGGATTACCAACAATATGGAAAGTAAAGAACATCGATTCAAACTAGCAATTAAGGAAGAGATGGAATCAAGCAAGTACGGTATTTTTTGATTTTTAAGATTCTACTCCCCGTATTGATCATGTTCTTTACAAAGACATCCTGGATCTCTAATTTTAGTAGAAACACATGAGCATTCTTTACAGCATCCGTACTTCATATCCAAATATTACTTTCATATCTGTATGATATAATCAAATTGTTGTTCATTTTAAACAAAAATAGGTTTGGTGTTTTGATTCACGCCTAAATTTTTTTAAGAAAAAAATTTTGGCAGGCCCTCGAGGGGAATCGAACCCCTGTCCGGGGATCCACAATCCCCTATACTAGCCACTGTACGACGAAGGCCATGACAATGAAAAATTCTTCATCCCGTAATAATCTTTAATTTTAATGATGGTGAAAATTAGGCTGTAGATTTATTATTAACCAAAGAAAATTCTAGTTATGAGATTTTGGTGGATAGGTATGATGATAGCAATTGGTCTCACCTATGTTGGTGCAATCTATCTTATGCCATGGAAATAGTTTAATTTAGTAGAAATATTTTTGCAAATTTTAACGATCGCTTTAAATTTGTTGTATTAGGGAACTTTTCAACTTGAAGAAAGGTTTTATCGCTAATCGATTACGTTCAGGAAAGAAATCCATAGAGATTCCTATAGAGAGAAAAATCGAAACAGTTGAAGGTAAGAGATTCACATGGACTGATTTGCAGAATCCGGATAGAGCTAACGTAGAAGATCTAGCAAGGAAATATCAGTTCAATGCATTAAACATAGAGGATTGTATGACCAAATTTGAGCTTCCAAAATTAGATAGTTATGATAACCATTTTTTCGTAATCCTTCACTTTCCTCCAATTTCACCAAAAGTCGGAATGTCAAAAATTAGTCAGCTTTCAATATTTTTAGGAAAAAATTTTCTAGTAACGGTTCATCAAGGGGACCTTAAGCCTTTGGTAGATTTGGTAGATTTGTGTAAAACAAGTTCTGACGAACATAGAATAGAAAAACTGCTTGGAAAATCACCGGGATTATTGCTTCATGAGATAATAGATTTACTAGTAGACGATCTTTTACATACCTCAAGACGAATTATTGCCAATTTAGACGAAATGGAAGAGGGAGTTTTTGATGAAACAAAATCTGTTGCTAGAAGCATTGCTCTCCTCAGAAGAGAAATTAACAAGTTGAGAAGAATAGCGAATCCATTAAAACGATTTGTGTTAGAAATCGCACCCAATGTTAAACGATTGTCAGATGAAGGAGAAGATCTTGAATTATTCTTTGATGATGTAATTGATCATATTGACAAGGTAATTGAAACCTTAGAAGAATCAAGAGAAACCATGGAAATCTACAAAGATACAGATTTTGTGTTAAGCACTGAAAAAACAAACAAGGTACTTGCAGTATTGACGATAATTTTCACATTGGCTATTCCAGCAACTGTGATTGGTACCTTCTATGGAATGAACATCAATTTGCCAGGAGGCGTCGAGGCTGAATGGATGGTTTTAGGTCCTTATACTTCATTCATAATTTTGATTATAGCATCTGCGATACCTGTTATTTTGATGTTTTCATACTTCAGGAAACTGGGTTGGATTGGTGGCTAGAATTACCAATCCTTAAGCATGTTGACTATTATCTTCGTTAGCGAAAGTTAAAGTTATTTCAATGGATTGAATTATCTTCGAAAACGAGCTTAAATAAATATTAGAGAGTTGGAATGAAATTGTGGCAAAAATCAGAGTTAGAACAGGTAGAGGCACTGGAACCATCGAAGTAGATGATAAAGGGAAAAATTGGTCTGGGGACGCATATAGAAAAGCGCAAGCAGAAAAGAAAAAGAAAGCTGCAAATAAAATGATCCACACAGGAAGAGGAACCGGCTCTAGGAGGCTAGGCGACATACCCGAACCAGCAGAAAGACCTTCAACAAAAGGTATGACAAGAATTACAGGAAGAGGTACTGGTTCTAGAAAAAGCAGGGGTACTAGCTAGTAATAATTTTTAATTTTATTTTTTTAATAATAGAAAATCCATTCTGTACAGGATTATTCATAATTTAATTTTACTTGCTAAACCTTGATATCAGGATTTTTTGATTTGAGTTTTTCCCAATCTGCTAAGAAATTTTTGAGACCTATATCGGTAAGAGGGTGTTTTAGCATTTTATCTAAAACTGCAGGTGGCAAAGTAACAACATCTGCGCCAATCTTTGCTGCCTCAATTACATGTAAAGGATGTCTTATACTTGCAACAAGAATTTGTGTTCCAAAATTGTAATTTGAAAAAATGGTTTTAATTTCTTTGATTAAATACATTCCATCCTGTCCAATATCATCTAATCTACCAATAAATGGGCTAACATATTTTGCTCCTGCTTTTGCAGCAAGTAATGCTTGATTTGATGAAAAAATCAAGGTTACGTTTACTGGAATTTCTTCGGCAGTAAGAGCTTTGCAGGCTTTTAATCCATCTGGAGTCATTGGAACTTTAACTACAACATTATCACCATAATTGCGCAAATTTCTACCTTCATCCATCATTCCAGAATATTCGGTGCTTAAAACTTCTAAACTAACATCACCATTGATAATTTTTGTAATCTCTTCCATAGAATCATTAGGATTAGCTCCTTCCTTTGACAATAAGGATGGATTAGTTGTAATACCATCCAACAATCCCATGTCATTGTATTTTCGAATAGATTCTAGGTTTGCAGTATCAAGAAATATTTTCATATTTTTTTACTCCTTATCTCTTTGACTTGTTTTACCATATTAAAAGATGTTATCCCGTGCTTTTCCAAAAGTAGTGGAACTTCATTATCACGGGCAGATTCGCCAAACATGTCTTGAGCACCTATCCGTTTTATTGGGACAGGATGTCTCTCTGAAACAGATTCTGCAACAGCTGAGCCCATACCACCAAAAATATTGTGCTCCTCAGAGGTTACAATACAGCCAGTCTCCCGAGCAGCTTTTTCTAAAAGATCACCATCTATTGGCTTTATAGAAAACAAGTCTAGAACTCTGCAGGAGATTCCTTCTTGTTGAAGTGTCTCAGCGGCCTCAAGAGCCATTCTTACTGTAATGCCACATGCTGCAATGGTACAATCAGAGCCATCTCTAAGGGTAATGCCTTTACCAATTTGAAATTCTTGAGATTCAGAATGAATTATTGGTGTTTTTGATCTTGCCATTCTCATATAGAATGGTCCATATTCATTTGCCATCAATCTGATTAGTTTTGAAACAGCAATAGTATCAGCGGGTATGAATACACGAAAATTTGGAATGGCTCGCATTATTGCAATATCCTCAATTTGTTGATGTGAACCACCATCAGGACCAACAGTTAGACCTCCATGTGATACTACTAATTTTACATTAAGGCCTTTTTTTCCGGGTGGAGAAGGATATGCAATACCGTTTCTAATTTGGTCAACTGCTCTACCCGGCAAAAATATTGCATAAGTACTAGCAAATGATACTTTGCCAGAAGCTGCCAATCCTGCAGATATTGAAACCAAATTTGCTTCAGCTATTCCAACATTAAAGAATCGATTTGGAAATTCTTTTCCAAATACAGAGGTTTTAAGAGAGTCCGTAGTATCAGCTCCCAAAACTACTACCTTTGGATTTTCTCTACCAATTTCTATCAGAGTTTTTGCATACTCTGTTCTCATATCACTCATTTCTGGTGGTTTCAAATGAAGCCTTCCTCCTGTGCTATTTTTGTAATCTGTTCTTTCTTTTTGCCAACAACATGCAAACCAATCCACTTGTGGACAAGATCAGATCCGCCCAATTGATGAGCTTTTTTAATCAAAGTCTTTCTTCTTGTTTTTAATACTTGATTTCTAAATTCTCTTATTGCTTCTCGTACATCGGGTTGTCCAATAATTGCACTGCCTCCAACAAATGCTCTTGCGCCATCTTCAAAGCAAGATCCAATATTCTCTAAGTTAATGCCGCCATCAGCTTCAATATATCCAGTGAATTTATGATCCTTTAAAATGGATTTTAATTTATTCATTTTTTCATGTGTTTCTGTAATGTATTTCTGACCTGATTTCCCAGGAAATACGGACATTACAATTAGCTGGTCTAGGGTGGGTAGGAATTTGTAAGACCATTCAGGAAGATCAGTATCTGGATTTATTGCAAGTCCTACACTAACCTGGCTTTGTTTTAACAAATCATTAATTTCACCAAAACTTGATTCGTCACAAACCTCAGCGTGAACGGTAATAATATCACTTCCTGCTTCAACATAGTCCTTTACATGTTTTACAGGTTCGGAAATCATCAGGTGAGAATCAAAGGGAATAACAGTTAAAGATCTTAATTCTTTAATTTTATTATAATCAAAAGTTTTTGCTGGAACAAATTGCCCGTCCATTACATCAAGATGAATATAGTCAGCTCTACCATGGACACACCGTTTTACTTCATTTTCTAAATTTGTCATATCACCTGCAATTATTGATGGGGCAATCATAAATTGTGAGTCAAGTTCTAAATTTATCAAGGGGACCATTTCAGGATTAGGGGCTTTTCCATGCCATTCTGGATTATCCTCCATATGTTCAATTGATTTTCCTTTAATGGTCCTAGAAATAATAATTGTAGGAATTCCCTTTGCTGCAATTGCTTTAGTAATAGCTAAATCGATTTGTTCAATTCTATGACCATCGATTTCAATTACATTCCAACCAAAAGACCTCCATTTGTCACCAGTTTTCCATCTCGAGGCATCTTTCCACATTTCTGAAATGTTATCATCTCTTAATTCTTCATCAAGTGGCATTACTTTTTCAGTGTAAGAATCTTGTTGGATAAAATTTCTATCTAAAAATGCCGTTAAATTATCTAATTTGTATTTAGAGGCAGTCATTGCAGCTTCCCAAATTTGACCTTCATTGGATTCTCCGTCACCAATTATTGTGTAAATATGATGATCTTTGTTGTCCATTTTTGCCGCAAGGGCCACTCCAATAGAATAAGATAAGCCGGTTCCCAAGGAACCTCCACAGAATTCGACTCCAGGGCATTTCAAATCAGGATGACCTTGGAGTCTGCTTCCAAATTTCCTCAGGGTTTCAAGTTCAGATTCAGGAATATAACCAGCTACTGCCAAATTTGAAAACAATCCCGGTGATGCATGTCCTTTTGAGAGGACTAGACGATCTCGGTCTTCCCATGAAGGATTACTAGGGTCAAATTTCAAAAATTTGTAAAATAGACAACCCATGATTTCAGCCATAGAAAAAGAGCCTCCGGGATGACCTGAGCCTGCTATGCTAGTAGATTTTATGACCAGTCTTCTCGCTCGTAGAATATTCTTCTTTATATGATAATAATTTAGACCCATTAGTGACTCATCTTCTTTGGAAATTTAATAAAAATCTACTTCTGTAAAATTTTAATCTGATCAAGGATAGAGTATATCGTGGACATTAAAGAAAATACCCCCATTGTAGTATATGATGATCAATGTTATCTTTGTACAAAATTTGCAAAAATAGTTAATTTCCTGGCAAGAGGAAATCTCACCATCATAGGCCACTATTCAAATCAAGGAGAAGAAATTAGAAATCAAATTTTGGACGAGTCTGCACTAGATATGTTTTGGTTAATTGATGAAAAAACCGCACATGGTGGTAGAGCTGCATTGTTACCCTTAATTCAGGCCCTCATTACATCAAAGAAAAAAACATCAAACAAAATGAAATTTAATAGCAACTGCGAACAAGAATGTAAAACTGTAAAATCTGTTTTTATAAGATCTGCAAGCTTGTTATCAAATAGTAAAACAATAGAGTTAAAGTAAATCTAAATAATCCCTGAAAACTTAGTTTTTTGTAATGAAGATAAAAATAGATAATTCTAATTCGTCTAGAAAAAAAACAGAAATGCTATGTTGTTTTGTTTTAGAAGATTCCGATAAAATACTTGGGTTAAATAAAATTAGTTCAAAGATTACTGCCTCAATTAAACAATCATTGAAAGACATTAACGGAGAGATGGGCAAAATTACAATAGTACCTACCAATAATAAAATGGCAGCAAAAAGAATCCTACTTGCAGGAATTGGAAAAAAAGAAAAAATAACAAACGATACAATAAGATTTGTTTCAGGAAAAATCGCTCAAAAAGCCAGAGAACTAAAACTAAAGGAATTTTCCATAATTACCCCTCCAAGTTACGTAACCGAGCCTATTTCAGCCACTTCTCAAATAACAGAAGGCTGTAAAATGGCTTTATACAAATTTGAGAAATTCAAATCAAAAAAAGAAGGCTCATCTCCGGATCTGTCCATTCTTGTTTCAAAATCAAATAGAATTTCCAAAGCAATAAAAAACTCAGAAATTATTTCAGATGCAGTTATTTTTACAAAAAGTATTGCCAACTTACCACCAAATGAATGCTCACCTACAACCTTGGCAACTTTTGCAAAAAGTATTGCAAAAAAGAACAAATTGAAATGCGTTGTGTTCTCAAAAAATGAACTAAAGAAAAAAGGTTTTGGTGGAATTATAGCAGTTGGGAAAGGTAGCAAAAATGAACCTAAACTGATAGTTCTAGAACATTTTGGTGGACATAGGAATGAAAAACCAATTGTATTAGTTGGTAAAGCTGTGACTTTTGATACCGGTGGAATTTCCTTAAAACCTGGTGAAAAAATGGATGAAATGAAATTTGACAAGTGTGGTGGATGTACAGTTTTAGGAATTATGAAAGCTGTATCAGAATTAAGATTACCTGTAAATGTTGTTGGAATAATTCCATCGGTTGAAAACATGCTAGGTAGTGAATCATATAGGCCAGGAGACATCATAAAATTATACAAAGGAAAAACTGCTGAAATACTAAACACTGATGCAGAAGGAAGATTGATTTTGGCAGATGCACTGGCCTATGGAGAAAAACAATATTCTCCAAAGGCAATAATTGATTTTGCTACATTAACAGGTGCATGTATTATTGCACTGGGTACCAACGTAGCTGCAATAATTTCAAACAATGAAAGATTAAAACAAAAAATCAACGAATCTTCAAAGAGAACGACTGAAGAAGTGTGGGAGCTTCCTCTAAATGAGGACTATATGGACATGATAAAATCTGAAGTTGCAGATATGAAAAATATTGGAATTGGAAGAGCAGCAGGTACAATTACAGCTGCGGCATTTTTGAGAAATGCGATTGAAGAAACTCCTTGGGTTCACATAGATATTGCAGGAGTTGCATGGACACAAGCAGCAACAAAATCTAAACCATATAATCCAAAGGGAGCTACTGGTTTTGGTGTAAGGTTAATTTTAGATTATCTTCAAAAAATTTAGATTAATAGCCTCTGCTGTTTCTGTCGGGTTTGTCAATGTTTGGATTTCTAAAGCCATGTTTTTCCATCATGTGATTTAAAAATATAATATCATCTGAAAATTCTTGTCCGCAAACACTGCAGTTAGGCATTTGAATGAATGTGAAAAATTCAATATTAATAGATTGATTAAATTAAAAAATGCCAGCACTGTTGCTTCCCAAGAGCTCTCGCACCTTAGTAGCACAACAGCGACATTAGGTTTGACTTCCAAGTTCGGAATGGGATTGGGTCGCACCCTAACGCTATGGCCGGCTTAAATTACCTAGTCAAATTCTTATCTATTAAGGTAACGCCGGATTTTTGAGGGCTCAATAGAGGTATAAATCAAGGATTTACCGAATTACGACATGACTCACAGAGTTGCGGTGTTGGACAAGGATCTCTGCCAACCAAAAAAATGTGGATTAGAGTGCATAAAGTACTGTCCAGTAAACAAGTCTGGAGCTGATTGTATTGTTCTAAGCGAAGAATCAAAAAAAGCGCAAATTGATGAGGATATCTGCAATGGTTGTGGCATATGTGTCAAGGTATGTCCATTTGATGCAATCACTATTGTAAATTTGGCAAGTGAATTAGCAACAGATAAAATTCATCAATATGGACCAAATTCCTTTAGACTTTTCAGATTACCAACTCCAAAGAAAGGGGAAGTTGTTGGCTTACTTGGAAGAAACGGTATAGGTAAAAGTACCGTAGTAAATATTCTCTCAGGTAGCCTCAAACCAAATTTGGGACGATATGAAAATCCTCCTGAATGGGATGAGATTCTAAAATATTATAGTGGAACAGAATTAAAATCACATTTTGAAAAAATCAAAGAAAAACAAATTCGTGCATCAATCAAGCCTCAGCAGATTCAACACCTTGCACAAGCATTTGAGGGAACAGGGAAGGAATTATTGGAAAAATATGATGAAAGAGGAATTTCAAGACAACTTGTCAAAGAACTAGGATTGGAAAATTCCATAGAAAAAAATCTCAAAGAACTTAGTGGAGGGGAATTACAAAGATTTGCAATAGCAGCTGTTGCATCAAAAGATACTGATTTTTACTTTTTTGATGAACCATCATCATACAACGATGTATTTCAGAGAACAAGTGTTGCAAGAGTAATTCAGAGTTTGGCCAAGCTTGGAAAAAGCGTAATGGTTGTAGAACATGATTTAACAGTACTTGATTTTTTAAGTGATCTTATTGAAGTGCTTTATGGAGAACCTACAGCATATGGAATTGTTTCCAATGTACTTTCTACCAAAGTTGGAATAAATGTATTTCTTGATGGATACCTTCCAACTGAAAATGTTAGATTTAGGGATAAAAAATTCTCTTTTGATGTATCGTCCTCTTCCACTGAAGAATTTCAGGTAGGAAGTGAAGTTATTACATATCCCAAACTGGGGAAAAAATTCCCTTCCTTTTCCCTAACTGTTGAGCCTGGTAAGGTTAGAAAAGGAGAGGTCTTGGGTATAATGGGTGCCAATGCCCTTGGCAAAACAACCTTTATGAAAATGATTGCAGGCACAGAAAAACCAGACTCTGGTGAAGTTGACAAGAAAATAAAGATTGCCTACAAACCACAATATCTTAAAAATGATATTGATGTTGAGGTGGTTACCATCCTAGATAAAGCAAATGAAGCACCTATTGAGGGAAGCCAGGAAGAAGAGCAAATTGTTGATCCATTAAAAATAAAAAAACTTTACACCAAATCAATAAAGAATTTGTCTGGAGGGGAATTACAAAAAGTAGCTGTTATCTCCTGCCTTTTACAAAAAGTAGATCTTTATGCTTTAGATGAACCATCTGCATTTTTGGATGTTGAAGATAGAATTGCAGTAGCAAAATTTTTACAGAAATTTGTTCGTTCGTTTGGAAAATCAGCTATTGTAATTGACCATGATATACAACTAATGGATCTCGTATCAGATTCCATGATCATCTTTGAAGGAGAATCTGGATTAAAAGGACATGCTACTGCTCCCATGCCAAAACATGAAGCAATGAACAGATTCCTAAAATCCCTAGATATAACATTTAGACGAGATGAGAAGAGCCTTAGACCGCGTGTAAACAAACTAGAAAGTAGGTTAGATAAGGCACAAAAGGTTTCTGGTAATTTCTACTACAAGAATTGACACGAATGCTAAAAAAAGCATTGGAAAGTATTCTCACATCTCAAGAAAGTGGGGAATTAGTTTCAGCATTTGATCAGATAGGAGATATAATAATAGTTAGAATACCAGATTCCCTTTTATCCAAGAAAAAACTTATTGGCGAGACTTTACTAAAAAATGTAAAAATTGTAAAGAGTGTTTTTTATCAGGCATCTCCAGTTGAGGGAGACTTTCGAACAAGAAACTTAGAAATTCTTGCTGGTGAAGATAGAACAGAAACCGAATACAAGGAATTTGGTTGTAGATTTATAGTAGATGTCGAAAATGCTTTTTTTTCTCCTCGACTATCTACTGAAAGAGAAAGAATTGCTAATCTAATACAGGATGGTGAAATCATGGTTAACATGTTTGCTGGTGTAGGCATGTTTTCAATTATGGCTGCAAAAAAGAAAAAATGCACAGTTTACAGTATAGATATCAACCCAATTGCCTCAAAACTTTGTAAGAAAAATATTGAATTAAACAAGATTGCAGGAAAAGTCGTATCAATTAACGGCGATACATCTAAGATAATTGAAGAACAATTGCAAGGTAAAGGAGATAGAACACTAATGCTTCTTCCCGAGAGATCAGATGAGTTCTTGGAATCTGCAATAAAAACCACAAAGGATGGTGGAATAATTCATTACTATTCCCATATTCATGCAGATAAAAAATCAGATGCAGGAAAATTATCTGAAAAGCATTACCTTGAAGTGACTCCAGTCAAATCAGAGATTTTAACATCAAAAATTGTAAGACCCGTGGGCCCAAGATATTATCAGACAGTAGTTGATGTAAAAATTTCAAAGTAATCTAATCTTCAGACGATATTGTTGCAGATGATGGTTTTGTGGTTGCCATAACGTAACCAATCCAAGCAATTACACTAAGAAATCCTCCGGCGAATATTAAAATTGATAATTGTAATACTATTGGGCTCCATTCAGATAACATCAACAGATATGCGTAAACAAAGAATGTTACAATGCACAAAAGGAATATTGTAACTCCTGTTCCTTTCCGTTTGTCCATCGTGATAAAATTATTTGTGATATATTTATTGGTTTGAACTATTTACCTAATTCAATTACCATAAGAAATGCATCCTCCCCGTCACGATAATACATGTTTAGTTGTTGTTTAATTACAAATCCCAATTTTTCATAAAGTCGTACGGCATCAGTATTACTACATCTTACTTCGAGATAAAATTCATCACATTTTTTCAGTATAATACCCTTTATCGATTCTTCAACTAGGAGTTTTCCGATTCCCCTTTTTCTGAAATCTTCAAGGACGGCAATGGAAACTACATGTCCTTTTTTTACAAATCCCAATTTCTTAAAATTAGAAAACCCATATTCAGTTTTGCACATAACATAACCAACATACTTTCCATTAATTTCTGCAACAATAAATGCCTCTGGAACTTCTACAAGTAAGCTTTCATAGAAATAATCAGAGTAATGCTCTGGAAGAGTTTTAAGATTTATTTCCATGATAGGTATTAGATCCCTTGGTTCTGCTCTACGTAGTATACAATCATCTACTTGTCTAAGAATAACCTGCATGATTACTTTAATCGATGGATGATATTTAATTTTATGAGATAGTATGTTCACAAAATAAAAAAATTCCGCCTAAACACTTGCAATTTCAAGGTGTGCCTTTTGCAAGGCTACAAATTCTTCAATATTAAAAACACATATCTTCAAGGCTAACCCCGCAGAATTGGTTAGTTTTCGTCAAATATTTTGCTTCAGGCCTTTAAGTTATGGGTATTTACAGAAACTAATCATTGACTACAAAGCCATTTAATGGAAAGATATAGAGTTGATTAAGAATGAGTGAACCAAGTACTGAAAATGTAATATCACTAGTTTATTCAATGTTTAAGGTTATCAAATTTAATAAAGAAAATTACTCATTAGAATTTAAAATCGAGGATCGTGATTTTAATTCAAAATTTGAAGAATTGGCAAGAAAATTAGAAGATCTTAGCTATATAGGCAAGCTCGAAAAAATGGATAATGAAATTTACATTATCATTCAAAAATTTCCTCCTAGGAAGAAGCGAAAATTGGTAAGCTCATCATGGATTCCTAGAATACTGTTTACGGTCGTGGTAGCTTTTGTAATGATTGATGGATTTTATAGAACCAATTGGGTGAATGCGATAATAGAGATAGGGAAACCTGAAGAAATGGCAATAATTTACACAGTTTCTCTCTTGGGAATTCTGGGGATTCATGAATTAGGACACATGATTGCAGCTAAAATTCATGGATTAAAGACAACTTGGCCATATTTCATACCCGGAATTCCAGTATTGGGACTTCTTCCAACATTTGGTGCAATAATTATACCAAAAGGACCAATGATTAACAGGAAAATATTATTCGATATAGCCATAGCTGGTCCTATTGCAGGGTTGATAGTTGCAATAATTGTCTCATTATATGGTGCTTACACAGCACCAGTAATAGAACCAGATATTGCCCTACAGTTACATGAAGAAGGTAACTTAGCAAATTTCTCTTTTGGTGAACCATTATTTTTGAAAGGATCACTTTCTCTATTTGGTAAAGGAGGACCTGATAGTGAGGTAATACTTACTCCTGTCTTATGGGCAGCATGGATTGGATTTTTTATAACATTTTTGAATCTAATGCCGGCATGGCAATTGGATGGCGGTCATATGGCAAGAACATTTTTTGGTGCAAAATGGCACAAATATTGTACTTATGGAAGTTTGGTACTTTTGGCAATAATTGGTTTTGAGGTAGCTGCATTAATGATCTTTTTCTTAAGTAGACGAGGCTTAAGTGCAAAACCTCTAGATGATATGTCACCAATATCAAAAAATCGTAAATTGGCGTACATTGGAATAATTGTTTTGGCAATTTTGTGTCTCCCAATTCCAGAACACATATGCTTACCATTTTCTAGGAATGCTTGTATTTTTTAAGTCAGATTAGCGAATTAACATTCTTGCACCGTCTGATATAATGGCAACTTTTTGTCTAGATCCTTGAGTTTTTAGAATGTAATTCATTGAATCTTTTATTCCAGATAGTGTGATTAGGTTTAATTTCTTTGCATAGAATTCTGGAAGGATTGAAACTAAACCAATTTGAAAATTTTGTTGAACTTCATTAAGAAATAACAAATCTTCCATGCCGTCTATGTACTTAGTTGGGTTCCGAAGCCTTTCATGAGATAATCTACCTTCAATGTATTGCTGAAGAGCATCTGATCCTAGACCATCCATACATTCTGCTATCAATATTGCAAGGCCTCCATTTTGTATGGCGTTTGAGCAGTTCCAAAGAGAGGAAAGGGATTTGCTCAAGGTGTCATTGCTAGATTCTTTTCCAGTACTGATTATCATTGATTTTTGTTTGCCAATATCTTGAATAGCAAATGATTCTAAAGTTTTGGTAAGAGAAAGAGTTTCTGAAGGATGACCAATTGAAAGGTCTATAATACCTTTAGAATTAGAAACAATTTCAATTCCTTGAATTTCAAAGTTATTTGAAAATTTTTTTGCCTCTTCAAGACTATCTGTAGGTTGTCCAGGGGTGGGGAAATTTCCTTTTCTTTTAGCATATGCTGAAAGCATATAATCCTGTCCAAATTTTTTGATTAATCTGGTAGATATTGTTTCATATCCAAACAATCCATCAAACTCCATTTCTGCCATAAAGACAAGATTAGGGTTTGAAAGCTCGTGGTTATCAAATTCATTAATGGAACTACCTTCTGGCATTCCGGCTTTTACTTTATTCATAATTTTTTTCTCAGTTAAAACATGAGGAAACGGAAGTGATTTTTGTTCGCATATAGTAAATAACGAAGAGATAATTTTTTGAATGGATCTTGAATTATGTAAAACCACTAAATCCATAGGTTTGGATAGATCAATGGAACTTAGCTTTTCCTTAATTGCCGAATCTTCTATCGTTGTCCCATCATTGTCAAATTTTTGCTCTAAATTCTCAGCCCTAATGTCTAAAACAACGTCAGTTATACCATAATTCAACCAAATCTCAGGCACAGTACTTTACTCAATACAAACCAAAATAAATCCAGTGAAGCTAATTTTGATGTGGATTTTGTAAAAGAGTTTTCAATCTTTTTGCATGAAAAAAAAATAATTCAATTTGGAGATTTTACACTGGCAAGCGGTAAGAAGAGTCAATATTATGTGGACTTGAGACTAGTTCCTAGCTTTCCTCACCAATTTCGAAAGATGGTAAAATATCTCCAAGGTGAAATAATCAAAGATATTGGATTGGACAATTTTGACTCTCTAGTCTCGATTCCCACAGGAGGTTTGGTTATTGCTTCAGCATTGGCAATAGAGACAGTTAAACCGCTAATCTATGTTAGAAGCAAACCAAAAGACTATGGAACATCAAAATCCATTGAAGGAAAAATCTGGGAAGGATTGAAGGTGTTAATGATAGATGACGTCGCCACAACTGGGGACTCGGTAGTAAACGGCATCAAATCCCTAACGGAAGCAAAAATCAAAGTAGAAGATGCCTATGTAATTGTAAATCGAATGGAAGGAGCCGAAGAAGCTCTAAAAAAACAAGGAGTTACCTTGCATTCTATTACAAATGTAATGCAAATTACCAAATCTTTGTATGAACAAAATCTTGTGGGAGATGACGTTTTACAAAAAGTGCAAGAACAAATTGGAATTAAATAATCATTGGCAGCTCAGACAAATGCCTTCAAATCACCATTCAGATATAACTCTGATTCTTCATTGCAGCCAATAAATTTTATCTTTAGTTATTTTAAAACTAATGGAATTATTATGGGCCCGAAGGGCTTCAGAATATTTTACTGTTAAAGTTTGATTCAGTTTAGGCATGATAATTTTATTTTTGAAGTATACTATCTATACAAACAACTATGAATTAAGTTTTTTATATTCTCATCCTCCAAAAAAATAATTTCAAATTCCATAAGGGGAACTGAACTTTTAGATCAACCCCATGAAAGTTTGAACCGGATGAGATGTGGACCTGTGACATCTCTTTTTTTAGTTCCGTTAGGTTCAACTCCAGCAGCCAAGGTTATTTTTTTTAAGTTAAACTAGAAAAAAAGTATATCTTAATTGTATTTTATCATATCAGCTTAAATTTTAAAAAATAAACAAAGCAGATTTCAAAGCAGCAAATCCTGATGGAGGTTTTCCTTCATGGACTCAAACCTAACATTCCAATTTTGCTAAATTACTTTGGAAAAAGCAGGCAAATTTAAATGCAAATTTACTATTCTCTAAGTATATGTCAGACGAAATGGATGAGGAGGGCAAGCTAGTAAGCATGCTTTTGGAGGCAAATAAGGCTATCAGATATGCTTGTATCTGTGATGCTGACGGAAAAATACTTTGGAATTCACGTCGCAATTATATTGAAAATATGATGACTCTAGAAGACACAAAGGCTTCTTTGAAAAGAGCTTTAGAGAACTGGAAGGAGCGTGACAAACTTTCTGCAAAGATTGGAAGGGGGAGATATTCTATAGTAGATTACGAGAAAATAAAGCGAGTCACTGTTCCATTAAAAAATAATCATCTTCTGTATGTACATGTTGAGGCGGACCAGCCGGCATACATTGGCGATATCATGAAAATCGTCGAATATGTGGATAAACATTTTTCGGGAATATAGGACTAGTCATTTCAAGGAATCAATTTTTTTGTTTGTTTTTTAGATAGCGTTGTCGGTAGTATGCATTTTGTTTTTCTTTAATTTCTGGTCTTGAATAATACTTTTTTCCATATTTTTTTAGGTATTTTTTCATTTCTTCTTTATGGGTTTTACGATATTTTCTGTTGTATTCTTTTTTGTACTTTTTTGTTCTTTCTTTAACCTCGGGTCTTGAATTGTATTCTTTTTTGTATTGTCTTTCTTGTTCTTTAATCCCTGGTCTTGATCTGTATTCTTTTTTGTATTTTCTTATCCTTTCTTTAACCTCGGGTCTTGAATTGTATTCTTTACTGTATTCTCTTTTTTCTTTAGCAGTCAATCTTAATCTCTACAACATTCTCTGGAGGACTCTTTCCTCTATACGTTTTACCAGTAGGCACTTGGACTTTCTTCATCGTATGCCTTATTCTTCCTAAAAGAAACATAGTCTTTTACCCCTTCAAATCCCTTGAATACGCCATCAGGTGCAAAAACTGACGGAGTAATTGTGGTTGGAACCTCCCCACAACAGCCTTCTTCAAATTTCTTGATATGATAAGTTACGTGTGCTATTCTTTCTTTCTCAAATAACTGAACTGCATCATTTGATTCCTTGCCATCATCGATAAAAAGAATAGGCTTTCGTTTTCTTACCACGTTCTTTTTTTTATAATTCTAAATAAAAACTTGATTGCATTACTGTTTTCGTCGGATTTTAACGTACACATCATTATCCTTTACCTCAATATCATACATAATTAGATCCCCCGATGCTCTCCAAGCTGGATTTTGTTCTATCCAGGTATCGCTTTTTTTCCAGGATTTCATATTTGTCAATTTGCCTGTTAAAACATCGAATTCATAATTATGCATGTAACATACAACATTGTTTTCTTTGTAGACTCCTTTATGCAATGATGCTCCTCTATGAGGACATGCATTATCACATGCGAACAATTTACCATTTTTCTTGCCTACAAGAATTTCTTTTTTTTCTATGGTGAACTTATTCATAGAATTTTCGTTAATCTCAGAAACACTACACACTCGGAACATAATTAATAAAAAATAAAAAAAAGAATTTTATAAATTTTTACAGGTGTTGTAGGCCGCCATGTCCTGAGGTGTGTGGAGACTGACCAACAAATGATCTTCTAAAGTGCCCAGAAGGTCTCTTTGTGAGTAATTCTACAAACCAGGCTTCATGTTCTATCTCTTCTTGCATTATAGCTTGAGCTATATTGTAAGTCCGGTGATCTTTATTTGCGGTATAATCACATACCTCACCCCAAGAACGAATTGCACATCTTTCTGCTTCAAGAAGAACTGTTAGAATAGTTTCTACATCTTCCCAGTCGTCTGGCAGATATGCGTCAGGACAACCTGCAAGGTCTGCAAACTGTCTAACGTCTCTTGGAAGTGCTCCTCCAATCTCATAAAGTCTTGGAACCATTGCTTCAAAATGATTTCTGTCCTCTATTCTAGCATCCTCGACAATTTCTTTAATGCCTTCACCGTCTCTGCCTGTACAATGCATTCGGAGTATTGTATAGTAATAGTATGTAAAAAATTCAGCTCCAACTCCAGCCAAAAGGAGTTTTCTGAGTTTCTCCACATCAATACCATTTTTTTCTATGACTTCTATACCTGTTAGTTCTCCAATTTTTTCTTTGTAATCTGTAGTCATGTTGTATACTGTTTGAAGTGGAGGTTTATTTTAAGATAGATCATATCGTGCCAAAATTATGTTTAAAGTTATGTTAAATATTAATAAATCAATTCAAGTTTCATGGAAATTTCTGATGATTTCAAAAAAGAATTAGAAACTATTCTACAAAAGTGGATTAAACTTTTGCATGACCTAGACCCAAAATTTATGGAAATGTTGAAGTTACAACTTGATTATGAAAATCGACTTGAAAATCTGCAAATTTTTCTTAGAAAAGAAGTGGACACAGAAATTGAAAAGGCTTTTCATTCAGAGTTTCCAAATGATGAATATACTCCTGATGTACAAAAGGAATTAGCCAAAATAACTTCAAACTATCATGACCCACTTTTGGAAACCATAAAAAAATTAAAATAATTTTACTTTCAATAAAGTTTCTCCTATGAGAATCGATAACAAATCCGTCGACATTTCATTTGGTGTTAATAAGTATACTAGCTAAATAACAGTGTAAATCTACGGGCTCGTAATGAATTGTGTGACTCTTTAGAGTCGGTTCAATTAAGCAGAAATATCTTTTCTCAATCTGTCGAATTTTGATTGATATTTGGAATAGTTTTTTTCAAATTTTTTTGGGGTGCCAACATCTTTTTCATATTGTGTCAGTTTTACAAAAAATTCTTTAATGAAAGGAGCTATCAATTTTTTAATTTGTATTTGAGCATCCTCTTGAGCAAATTTTCTCCTTTCAGATTTACCTCTTCCTTTACAAGGAAAAATTTTTCTGAATAATTTTTTCTCTAATTCGGTTTGTGCGTTTCTAACAATTTCTTCTGAAAGATCAAATGCCCCTTGATAAAATAATAATGCTTTTTCATTTTCAGTTTCAGGCCAAATATCTCTGTTTATGTTTGCATCCCCAGGTCTAAACAAACTTTGAATTTTCAAATTAGTTATGTCATAATTAGTTAATTGGGTTCCAAGTAATCCTATGCTATATTCAGGCAATATCGATATAGCAATACTCCCATCTTTGGATACTGTCTCTTTTTGAAAATGTTCTAATTTTAATAAAAAATCTTTTGTCCATTGAATTTTTTCAACATTATCCGGATCCCCTACTTCCACTCGTATTTCATCCGATTTTTCACTCATAGAAAAAATACGACGATCTTAACAAAAAAACATTACGATACCAGTATGTTGGCTCACACGAAATGGGGAAGAACTAATTTAGATTTTTTAATAGATTAATCGTTGCTTAATTTTCTGATCAATTCATTTTGTTAATCAATGATATTATTAAATATGAAACAGATTTGAAAATGTTAATGGGTAAAAAAGGAATAGAGATTGTAGCAGCAAAAATAGACGTCAATGAAGTAATCGCCGATTTGAACAAAGCATATGCAGATGAATGGTGTGCTCATTATCAATACTGGTTAGCAGCTCATTGGGTAAGTGGACTTAATGCTGATCCAGTTAGCTCCCGACTTACTACACAGTCTGCTGATGAATTAATGCATGCAGAGAGGTTTGCAAACAGAATAATGGAATTAGGCGGTGAACCAGAGATGGATTTTGCTAGTCTGCCAAAAGTTTCAGCAGGGGGTTACAAAGCACCTCCTAAAGATCCAAGCGACTTGAAACAAGTAATTCAGGATGTAATTGATGCAGAAAGAGGGGCTGTGGATTTCTATAACAAAATGACTGAAAAATACAAAGACAAAGATTACGTCACTCACGAGTTATTCAAGACAGTTTTGTTGGATGAAGTAAGTGATGAGGATGAATGGGAAGACCTTTTAGCACAACAACCTAACTAGGAGATACTCTTTCAATCTTTTTTTATTTTCCTTTGAGCTTAAGTGTAATTTTTCAATTCTCATCCTTCCCAAAAAATAATTTCAAATCTATCAAGAGGGAAAGTGTTACATGTACGAAGATGGAACACGAGTAGAGGTAAATTGTTAATGAAATTTCATATCATTTCACTAGCTGTAATTCTGCTTTTTGGGTTTGCAACTACTGCATGGATTCCAGGAATGAACGCCTACGGTGAAGAACAAAACCTCGTGTGTTCTGAAGGAAAGGTTCTAGTTTACAGAACAATTTCTGACAAGTATGCCTGTGTTTATCCTAGCACTGCAGACAAATGGCATACGACAGGATTTTCAGAACCAGTACAGCAAGTCAAATCTTTTGATATCCCCCCAATACATGCAGAAAAGATGAGAACATCTGCTCCATTACCTGAAACTACAAAAGGACCACAAATTGATTTTTCCAAGGGATATCTTGTTGAAGAGATCAAAGATGGACTCTTTTGGGTTACTGATGGTGCGTACAATACAATGTTTCTAACTACAGGTCAGGGAGTAATTGCAGTTGATGCTCCACCATCAATTGGACAAAACTATCTTAAGGCAATTGCAGAAGTTACTGATGAGCCAATAACTCATGTGATATACAGCCATACTCACAATGACCATATTGGATCCGCAAGTATCTTCCCAGATGATGCAGTTTACATTGCACATCAAGATGCAGCAGATACACTTGCACAAAGAAATGATCCAAACAGACCAGTACCTACAGTAACTTTTGAAGACAAATACACACTTGAGGTAGGAAGTCAAAAACTAGAGCTAGAGTATAATGGACCAATGCATGAACCCGGAAATATTTTCATCTATGCTCAACAGCAAAAAGTCCTCATGGCAGTTGATCTAGTATTTCCAGGATGGACTCCATTCAAAGATTTGGCAATGGCTCATGATGTCCCAGCATTTCTTTCAGCACCTGATAAAATTCTAGAATATGATTTTGATGTCTTTATTGGCGGCCATCTTACTCGTCTGGGTACAGTTGATGATGTGATGATTCAGCAAGAGTACTTCGAAGACATCCAAAACAGTGCAGCAAAAGCAAATCAGGAAGTATCCTTTATGGAAATAGGACAAGAGGTTGGATTTGAAAACCCTTGGCTAGTTTTTCAGATTTATGCCGATACTATTTCACAACAATGTACTGATGAGATAGTTCCAAAATGGATTGACCGGCTTGGTGGCGTAGATTTGTTCACATATGATCACTGTTGGAAAGTTTCAGAAAGTCAAAGGATTGACTAAATTTTACTCTTTTTCAATTCTCATCCTTCCCAAAAAATAATTTCAAATTAACTGTTTATTTAAAATGTTAACAAGGTAATTTTTATTCTTCCCAAAAAATAATTATTATTAGTAATTTTCCATATCTTTTATTACATTAATCAATTGATAAAATACCTTGACAAAAAAACACTTGAGCAAAATCAACACCTCCAAAAAAGTTTTAGAGACAATAAGAAAATCACATTTGAAATGGATGAGATTACAATTTTGTAATCCTTTTGGACTTTTACATCAACTAAGTGTACCTAGTGAGGAAATCACAAAGGAATCTTTTGTAAAAGGATTTCCACTAGATGGCAGTTCAATACTAGGCTTTACACCAATTAATGATTCAGACATGATTTTGATTCCTGATCCGGCCACCTTTGATATTCTGCCTGATTATTTTGATACGTATCACGGCCATGAAAATTCAAAAAATCAATACTCTTCAAAAGCTGGAAGAATGTTAGCTAATATTCAAGTAGGAATCAGTGGTAACCCTTACTCAAGGGATTCAAGATTTATTGCACAAAAAGCTGAAAGAGTTCTCCAAAAAAATGGATTTTCAACAAGTAGTTGGTCAGCTGAAATTGAATTTTTCATTTTTGATAAATTATCTTCAGATGCAAATTCAAAGTCATCTAAAAAAAACAAAACAAAGAATTCCTCAATAGAATCAACAGAAGCTCCCTGGGGAACGCAAAACCTTGAAAACGCTATTGCTCTAAAAAGAGGATACTACATAGGTTCACCATCAGACACTCTAGTTGACTTTCGCGATGAAGTTTCAGATACCGTAAAAGAATTTGGAATAAAAGTAATTGCACATCATCACGAAGTAGCTACTGCTGGTCAAAGTGAAATTGTGCTATCCCATGAGGGTCTTTTGCAAATGGCAGATAATGTAGTAACTGTAATGAAAACAATCAATGAAGTAGCGGCTAGACGTGGAAAGATTGCAAGTTTTAATCCAAAACCAATACCAAATGATAATGGTTCGGCATTACACATCAATCAAAGTTTATGGAAATCAAAAAACAATGAGAAGATTAATGCATTTTATGATCCTAATGAAGAATATGCAGAGCTAAGTCAAATAGCCTTCTATTACATTGGTGGACTTTTAGAACATGCTAAAGCATTATGTGCAATAACCAATCCAACCTTAAATTCCTATAGAAGGCTTGTTCCAGGATATGAGGCCCCAACAAACGTGGCATGGGGAAAAATGAATAGATCTGTTTGTGCAAGAATTCCGGCCTATCACAAAAAAACCCCTTCGACAAAAAGGATAGAATACAGACCGCCTGATCCGACCTCTAACATCTACCTTGATGAAACTGCCATCCTTCTAGCAGGTCTGGATGGAATCAGAAAGAAGATACAGCCTCCTGATCCTGTAGATGTGGACACCTACAAACTTTCCGAAAAGGAAAAAAGAAAATATGGCATTAAGAGTTTACCAACTTCATTAAAAGAGGCGCTAGATGCATTCAAATCTGACAATGAATTTTTAAAACCAGTTTTTGATAATGATTTTTTGGAAATGTATTCTGAAACGATAAAAAAACAACTCTAGTTTTTCTTTCCTAATATCTCTAAAGCAATTAACTAAATCATTGGTGTTAACAATTGATACAAATCGATAACAAAATATTTTTTGTATCTGCAGAGTCCGACTCAGATATTGAAAAAACTGCTAGTAAAGTAAAAAAAATCTTTGGGATTTAATCAAAGTATTTTTATTCTCATCCTTCCCAAAAAATAATTTCAAATTAACATTTTCAATTAAGTGTTACCGAGTTTATCAACTGTCAGTAAAAATAGCATCCCCCCTTTTTGTGCGTAAAAAGTTCTACTAATCCGGATAATAGTGCAGATTATGTCGAGTTGGAAATTTTAGGAATACTTTGTTTTATCAACCTTGGTATCTTGTCACTCACTAATAATATGATTACACCTAGCATAAACCCGACTATCATACTTGAATATATCACGGTATAATGTTTAAAATAAAAAATCAAAAATTCATAGCTGACCATAGGGACAATTAGCATTGGCAATAATATTACCAACAATTTAATAACATACTTGGTTGGTTTATCTTCGATTATCTTCATTCGCCTAGTTAAGGTGAAAAAGACAATAATATCGTGTGTGTTCATCTTGAACAAAAATAATTCCTAGTCATTGATTTCTCCTACTTCATTTCCTTCTTTAATTTGATTAAAGATATGTTGTTTTTCTGTTTGCGTTAATGGTTTTTTATTTTTAAATTCAATAAAGTCCATTACATCATCTGGTGAGTTTAAAGTAAGACATTCGTATGGATCTAGTTTTGATGATTCTATTAATTTCCAACGTCCCGTTCTAATCATCTTCTGAAAAATCAATCTCATTGTTTTCATAGTGAATATCTACAGAGGATTCGATATATTCCACCCATTGAAGATCGTTGGATCAGTGGATTTAAAGAATTACTACATATTGATACTTGCGATCTTTTTTATTTTTGGTTCAACCTTCCCAAAAAATAATTTCAAAGGTATGATTCCAATAAGGTTCGATGCAATCTGTTACCACGTCATGTTCCATAAAACTTGAGATAATATTGTATCAAGTTTCAAAAACTCATTTCAAACATGGGTTCAATCCCACGGGAATTCACCCACCGTTTTGGGCACTAAAATGGGCGCAGATAGACGTGAAAATAAAATTATTCATCTAATTCAGATTAGATATGTTTTCTAATTCCAACAACAACTACAGCTGGAACTCCAACATACATTGCCAAATTCAATACAATCAAACTAATACCATTATCTTCGAACCGTTAGGTCGAGGGATCGAATCCTTTAGATCATATTATTAAACAAATAGTTTACAAAATTATTGAATTGAAGATATCATTATTCAAAATTGGAATAATACTAAGTGTGATCGGAATTATTTGGACGTCAATGATATTTGTAGAGGGTGATAAAATCTCAGAAGAATTTATTTTAGAATCTCAACACTCTCATAAAATTCAATTAGATTTTGAAGGGGATGGAATTGGATATTATAAAATTTTCATGCCTGAATTTCTAAAATACAAAGTATTTGTTCAGGTTTTGAATAATAATGAAAATATTATTTCAGAAAAAAACGTAGAGACAAAAATGTCTGTGAGTTATTTCGATTTTAAGCAGAGCGGGAAATATACAGTAAATGTTGTCAATACTTTAGAGAATCCCATTGATATGCAGGTAGAATTAGGAGATACACGTGTAAAGGAAATGATTTATTCAGGAATCATGATTTTTGTTGGAGGAATAATTATTGTCATTTCATCATTTATAAAATTGAGAAACTACAGAATTGAGCATCCTGATGAAAATATAACATGAATATAGATACATTGCATTGTATGTCCAAAAATTAAAGCAAAATTAAACACAAGCCAAGTTGTAAAAAAGAGAAAAGCAATTATTGAAAATGGAATTAAGATTTTAAGTCTAGTATGCTCTCTATTTTTTAGTACTAGGAATCCGCCAAGTGCTGTTAAAACTAGGCCTAGTTCAAGAGGTTGATGTGACCAAGAGATTAATCCATCAATACCATAAACATCATGAGATAGGGAATCTGCAAAACCTGCAACAAGTTGAATGGCTGCACCTACTACTACAAGTAAAATTCCAGTTTTTAGAGTCCCATGTACAGATTTTTTTATTAAAAGAATTATACTTAAAAAACCAGCAAATGCAACTAAAGAAACTCCAAAATATACAACCATGTGTTGAATACTCCAAAAATAATCAGGTTCATTAAGTAAATGATTAACTACATCCCAAAACCCACCAGAAACTGAAATGAATGGTCCCAAAACTGCAAGAATCGCAGTTAATGAAACCAAAGTGGTAGTTTGTACAGGAATAGAATTAACAAAGTTTGAAACAAGTTTCATGCTTTTTTTATTAAAAAAGCACTATTTGAAATATGCTAAATTTATCCAATGCAGATCATATTAATGGGACAATATATTTTTCAGATTGTCGTACTAGTAATAATTGATGTTGTCCAGAAGAACTTTTGGATCTAGTTCTGAGATGAAAATTACAACAGAAACAATGTATGCCACCCATTTTATGAAAATACCACATGTAGTACACTTTGCATTTCTAAACCATTTTTGGGGATTAAAATGGACGCAGATAGGCGTGGAAATCTAATCCGCTTGAATAATTCCTTGTTCCACTAGATACCTAATTCAATTTAGCAATGTCTCTAAAAAAATCAGATTTTTGATGAAGCAAATCCGTTATAGTTGATTTAATCTCATTGTTGTACCAATTATGAACCAAAACAAGTTCATCAACCCGTTCAGTGATAACCTTTCTAATTTCACTCAAATGACTAAGCAATTCTTGTAATTCGATGGCCACAATTTGCACAAAGATTAATTTTTTTATCAAATCTAAGTTCTCCACATTTGCCACATCTAGTAAAAGCCATAATACATTCAAAACCAACTAAGAATTAAGAATGATCTTGATTTTTAACCAGAACTTTAGAGGCTTGAACCATTTTTGGGGAACAAAATAGTTTCAAGTGTTAACGAGTTTATCGACAAAGAGTAAAAAGACAGTCCCCCCCCCTCTTACGCCTATAAAATGCGCCATAACTTAAGACATAACGAGAGTTTGTTTGTTGGAAATTGTTTAAAGATCATTACTAACATCAATACGTTGTTAAACAAAATATGGTTAGTTTCAAGAATGTCAATCCAAAGGATTATGTGAAAATTAAAAGGGGTCTGAAAAAACTAGTCAAAATTATCCCTTGCCCAAGTGATGATAAATCAGTTATTGAAACCTTTGATATCGTTTCATTGGGTTTTAAATTCCCAGTTAC
>Ga0209988_10000260_pt1 | contig 31252 bp, 34 predicted proteins | sample N075metaG_FD_183115 | JGI IMG/M metagenome (GOLD analysis project Ga0209988, IMG submission 183115) | Deep subsurface microbial communities from Kermadec Trench to uncover new lineages of life (NeLLi) - N075 metaG (SPAdes) (version 2) | ecosystem: Environmental > Aquatic > Marine > Ocean trench... | reverse complement strand
GTGGTTGTCTGCGCGGCAGTCGTGCGCGACGAGGCAGCATCCCAGGCCCGGGAATTAGCCGATCACTGGGCGCATATGTTGGTCCACGGCACGTTGCACCTGCTCGGTTACGACCACATGACAGATGCCGACGCCATGGAAATGGAAGGCCTCGAAAGCAGAATTTTGGCGACGCAGAACGTGGCCAACCCGTATAGATCCCAATGATTACAAGCTGTTACTATCCCCACAAATGAACGACCAACCGCCAAGTAGCAGCGGCAACGGAACCACCGGCCTGTTTGCGCGTGTCCTGCGTGCGATCAAGGGTGAGTCCTGGAGCCGCGACGAAATTCAGGAAATGATCCAACAGTCCGGAATCGATCTGGATGCCGAAGAGAAGAGCATGCTCGCCGGTGTGCTGGAGGTATCCGAGATTCAGGTGCGTGACGTGATGATCCCGCGCTCGCAAATGGTCGTAATCGATATCGAGCAGGATTTCGATGAGATGCTCACCGTCATTGTTGAATCCGGTCATTCACGTTTTCCGGTTATCGGTGATGACCGTGACGAAGTGCTTGGGATCTTGCTCGCGAAAGACCTGCTGCGTTATTTCGGTAAAGATGAAGCCAAAAATCTGCCGATTGGCAAGCTGTTACGACCCGCGTCGGTCATTCCGGAGTCGAAGCGCTTGAATGCGTTGCTGAAGGAGTTTCGTGCAAGTCACAATCACATGGCGATTGTCGTCGACGAGTACGGTGGCGTTGCCGGATTGCTGACGATTGAGGATGTTCTGGAAGAAATTGTCGGCGAAATTGATGACGAACACGATCACGAAGAAGCCGAGTTTATTCGAGCGGATGGTGAACGCGACGGCAGGCCGAAATTTGCGGTGCGGGCACTGACGCGCATTGAAGACTTCAATGAATTTTTCAATTGTGCGCTTGATGACGAAGACTACGACACGATTGGCGGTCTCGTCATGCATGAGCTTGGTCGATTACCGCGCCGGGGTGAGCACGTAGAATTTGGTGGCTTCGAGTTTGCCGTGACACAGGCCGACAAGCGCCGCATCGAATCCTTGCGGGTCCAGCGGAACGCAACTTGAGCGGATGGCGTACGCTCCTCAATTCCTGACGCTGCCCGCCGACCAGCCGCGGCTGAGCCGCTTGATCGCGTTCATTCTGGGTTGCCTGACGACGCTTGGCTTTGCGCCGTTTGGCTTTTATCTCCTTATTCCGGTTCTGCTGCTGCCGATCCTGTATGTTTGCGTGACCGCGGCGCCGCGTGATGCGGCAGGACACAGTTTCTGCTACGGCTTCGGCTTGTTTCTGACGGGCACCTACTGGATTTACATCTCGGTTGCGGTATTCGGTCAGGTTCCGGTCTGGATTGCCGTCATGCTCATGCTCGGCCTGACGGTCATCATGTCGTTCTGGCTGTATCTTGCGGGCTGGCTCATCAGTCGATTAACGCAGGGCGAGCCCCTGCAGCTTATTGCGGTCGCGCCGGCAGTCTGGGTGCTGGTCGAGTGGCTGCGTGGATGGGTCTTAACGGGTTTTCCATGGCTCGCGTTCGGCTATGCCAACGTCGATTCAGCGTTCGCTGCCTATGCTCCGCTTGCAGGCATCTACGGTGTTTCGTTTGTGGTTGTCCTGACGTCGGCCACATTGCTCGCCGCCATCATGAATCGTGGTACGCAACGCCTGATCATCGCCGGTTTCGCCGTCGTGCCATGGTTGCTTGGTATTGGCCTGGGATCCGTGGAATGGACTGAGGAAGCCGGTGAGCCCGTTCGCATAACGATCCTGCAAGCCGGAATCCCTCAGGAGCAGAAATGGCTTGCCAGCCAAAAACAGCCGACGCTCGACTACTATCGTGAAGAAACACGCAAGCTTCCGGACAGCGAAATTGTTGTCTGGCCCGAGGTTGCAATACCGTCGCTGACCAGTCGCGAAGCTACGTTCCTGTCGTTGCTGCAATCGGACGCGCGTGCGAGTGGTCAAACGATCTTGCTGGGCATTCTCGAAGACGATGAAGCACGCGGCGGCACTGTGATTTACAACAGCGTCATCGCGCTGGACGGTGAGCGCCGACAAACCTATCGCAAGCGACACCTCGTGCCGTTCGGCGAGTACTTTCCAGTGCCCGCCACGGTGCGTGAATGGATGCGAATGATGAATCTGCCGCACAATGACCTTGCAGCCGGTGTGGACTATCAGGAGTTGCTGGAATCGGCAGGTGGTCAGCGAATCGCCGTGGCTATTTGCTACGAAGATGCCTACAGCACCGAACTACGTTACGCACTGCCGGAGGCCGGCATTCTGGTCAACGTCAGTAACGATGCATGGTTCGGCGATTCGATCGCGCCGCATCAGCATTTACAAATTGCGCAGATGTTGTCATTGGAGCTTGGCCGGCCCTCGGTGCGCTCGACCAATACCGGGATCAGCGCCTTTATCAGTCACAGGGGCGAACTCCTGGAAACAGGTCCGCAATTTGCTGCTGCTCGCATTACAGCCGATGTGACGCCGCGCCGGGGCAGCACACCGTATGCCAGCTTTGGCCACGCACCGGTCCTCGGGCTGTGTCTCGCGCTGTTGGGCCTTAACTGGTTGCGAGCTCGCCTGTAGGCCGGCCTGGCTACTGCCATTTCCGCCCTGTTCATGTAGGCTTGCGGGTTTTCGCAAGCCACCTCTGCCGATACTGTAAATGACCGCCGAATATCATCCAGAAATCGTTGAAAAAGCCGCCCGTGAACAATGGGAGGAATCGCGTTGTTTCGAAGTTTCCGAGGATTCGGATAAGGAAAAATTCTACTGCCTGACGATGTTCCCGTATCCGAGTGGCAAGTTGCACATGGGGCATGTGCGCGTCTTTACCATTAGTGACGTCATTGCCCGCTACCAGCGTATGCAGGGTAAGCATGTATTGCAGCCGATGGGCTGGGACGCATTCGGTATGCCTGCCGAAAACGCCGCCATCAAACACGGTGTTCCGCCCGCGAAATGGACCTATGACAACATCGACGACATGCGTGTGCAGATGAAGCGCCTGGGCTATGCCTATGACTGGACTCGCGAAATAACAACCTGCCGGCCGGAGTATTACCGCTGGGAGCAGTGGTTGTTTACGAAGATGTTCGCGAAAGGGCTCGTTTACCGCAAGAATTCGATCGTGAACTGGGACCCGGTTGATCAAACGGTGCTCGCGAATGAACAGGTGATCGATGGTCGCGGCTGGCGTTCGGACGCGCTCGTCGAGCGCCGCGAAATTCCGCAGTGGTTCATGAAAATCACGGACTATGCCGACGATCTACTCGACGAGCTGGATAATCTTTCGGGGTGGCCCGAGTCTGTCAAGACGATGCAGCGAAACTGGATAGGCCGATCGGAAGGCGTTGAATTGTCCTTCGATGTCGCAGGTGAGGAGGCCTTAAGCGTTTATACGACGCGCCCCGATACCTTGTTTGGTGTGACCTATATGGCCGTCGCGGCGGAACATCCGCTGGCACAAAAGGTGGCTGCCGATAACGCCGACATTGCCGCGTTCATCGAAGAGTGCAAAAAGACCGACGCGGCCGAGGCAACACTCGAGACAATGGAAAAGAAGGGAATGTCGCTGGGTATTTCCGCCGTTCACCCGTTAACGGGCGAAGACGTACCGTTGTGGGTCGCCAATTTCGTGCTCATGAGTTATGGCACCGGGGCCGTCATGGCCGTGCCCGGTCATGATGCACGTGACTGGGAGTTTGCGAAGAAGCACGATCTGCCGATCGTCCAGGTTATTGCACCTGAAGACGGTAGCAAGATCGACATCGACGAAGCCGTGTTTGTCGATCATGGGGTACTCGTCAATTCCGGCGAATACAACGGTATGGACTTCGATACGGCGTTTAGCGCGATCGCCGATCACATGGAAAAATCAGGCCGCGGCAAGCGTGCGGTGAACTATCGCTTGCGCGACTGGGGTGTGTCGCGGCAACGCTATTGGGGTACGCCGATACCGATTATCTACTGCGATGACTGCGATGCGGTGCCGGTCCCGGAGGATCAGTTACCTGTCGTCCTGCCCGAAGATGTCGAGCTCACCGGTGTTGGCTCGCCTTTGAAAGATATTCCGGAGTTTTACGAGACGACCTGCCCGAAATGCGGCAAGGATGCACGACGCGAAACCGATACCTTCGATACGTTCGTCGAATCGTCCTGGTATTTCGCACGCTATGCCTGCCCCGATGCCGGTGGCGCGATGCTTGACGAACGCGAGGCCTACTGGATGCCTGTCGATCAGTACACGGGCGGCATCGAGCACGCGATTCTGCACCTGTTGTACTCACGCTTTCTGCAGCGCGTGATGCGAGATGAAGGCATCACACGCGCGTCCGAGCCGTTCACGAACCTGCTGACGCAGGGCATGGTGCTGAAAGACGGCGCCAAGATGTCGAAAGCGAAGGGCAATACAGTCGACCCGCAGGAACTGATTTCGAAATACGGCGCCGATACAGTGCGCTTGTTCATGATGTTCGCCGCGCCGCCGGAACAGTCGCTGGAATGGTCGGACGATGGCGTGCAGGGTAGTTTCCGCTTCCTGAAGCGATTTTGGGCCGCGGTGCAAAACCATGTTGATGCAGGCTCTGTCGCTGATGTCGATCCAGCCAGCCTCGATGACGCGCAGAAAGACCTGCGTCGCAAGACGCATCAGACAATCGCTAAAATTTCGGACGATATCGGTCGCAGGCATTCCTTCAACACGGCGATTGCCGCAGCGATGGAGTTGCTGAACGCGATTAACAAGAGCGATGACAGTTCCGCCCAGGGCCGCGCAGTGGAACATGAGGCGCTCAAAGCCGTCGTCCTTATGCTTGCCCCGATCGTGCCGCACATTTGCAATGCGCTGTGGCAGGCCATGGGTTACACGGAGGCGCTGATCGATCAGCCGTGGCCGGATTACGACGAGTATGCGCTTGAGCAGGACAGCATCGAACTTGTTGTCCAGGTTAACGGCAAATTGCGCGGCAAAATTTCGGTTGCTTCGGATGCCGCCAGGGAGCGAATCATCGAGCAGGCGCTGGCCGACCAAAACGTACAGCGATTTATCGATGGCAAGGAAATTCGCAAGGTCATCGTGGTGCCCGGACGATTGGTGAGTATCGTTGTCTAGACTAAGGCCATTTCTGGTTCTCGCTGTTCTCAGCCAGCTACTCCCGGCGTGCGGCTTTCAATTGCAGGGGGCATTCACGGTTCCCGAGGAGATGCAGCGTACCTACATAGATACGGAAGACAGCCACAGCTTGTTCTATAGGGCATTTCGCAGGGACCTGCGAGCGGCGGGCGTCAATGTTGTGGATTCGATGGATGATGCGACCGCCGTTTTCACTATTTACTTTGACGAGACTGGCCAGCGCGTTCTCTCGGTATCGGCGCGTAACGTGCCGACCGAGTTCGAAGTTTTTTACACGCTCTCCTATGGACTCATGGGCGGCGATGAAACGCTCATCGACGTTCAGGACATGACGATGGTTCGCGACTACACTTATGACGAGACACTTGTGCTGGGCAAGGCAAAAGAAGAAGCAGTCATTCGAGACGCGCTCGTGCAGGACCTGGTGCGCATAATTCTCAAACAAATCTCCGTACGTTAATTAACCCGATGAGCAGCGTGCTCACGATCGCGAACCTGACACCTGAGCCGCTTGGCGTGTTGCTGGCTAAATTTCAGTTACAGCTGCAGCTACAAGTCGATGATGAAGACATTCAGGGGAGTTTCTGGGGAGCGTCAGAGGCCGGGCTGGTTGGGACGACCGTGTTCGTTCGCAGTGACACGGCCGGTGCACTCGTTGTTGCATGAGGCCGGTCACCTGATTTGCATGACAAGTGAACGACGCGCCGGACTGGATCGCGACGCCGGTGGCGATGACCCTGAAGAGGCGGCTGTTTGCTATTTACAAATTCTGCTCGCCGAACATATTGACGGCCTCGGTCGCGAGCGCGTCATGCAGGATATGGATAGCTGGGGTTACAGCTTTCAACTTGGAAGCACGCGGCAATGGTTCGAAGAAGATGCCGAGGACTCACACAACTGGTTGATTAAACACGAGATTATTACTCAACACGACGACATCACGTTCCACTTACGTGCCTAGTCTGCGTGTATAATCCAGCATGGCCTGGATCCGGTACCTGCTGTACTTTTCTCTCATAACGGCAATCATGGCGTTGCTGGCGCGCCTGGAAATCGCCTACCCGGGCAGCCTGCGTCTGCAGGTATTTACAGAGGCCACTGACAGTTTTGGTACCAGCGAGTACTCGCCTGTCGAAATGATTCAGCCACTCATATTGATTATTAGCGGTTTGGTCATGGCACGGGTGGCAATCAGCTATGTATCACAACGACCTGTTGCGTTTGTATTCGGTGGCGTTGCGCTTACTTTCACGATTCTTGAACTCGATTATTTTCTCGATCGTTATCTGATCCGGAATCTCTGGCTTGTACTCGTCGGCATTTGCATCGCGCTGGTGATCGCGTATGCCTATCGGCAACGCAAACGCATCAATATCGCGTTGGGCCGACTCTGGCCATCTCCGGCACTGGCCCTCATGTTCGCGGGCGCCGTCATGATCTTCGGTTTCGTTCGCATCGTCGGTAACGAATCGCTTTGGCAAGCGATCCTGGGCGAGCAGTACCAGCCCATTGTCGCGATCGCGGTCAAGGAATTTGTCGAACTGGTCGGTTATATGCTGTGGCTGGTCGGCGCAATCGAGTATCGGTATCAGGTGCGCTCCATCATCGAGCGCAGTCCCATGCCCGCCGCCGTCAAAAGACGGCAGACGCAGCGCAGGCCGCTTCCCTGAGAGAAATCTAGCGCCGTCAGGCTGGCAATCGGTGACTTTTTACCGGCATGGCTCGCTACGCTGCGCTTTATTGCCGGCAAATAGCCCCCAATCCCCTGCCTGACTGGTAACAGGATGCCCAAGTCGGTAAGGGAGGCGGAGGTACCGGCATGCCTCATCCTCATGGCTCGCTACGCTGCGGTGGGACGGTGCCTGTCTACCGGCTTCGCCGGTCTCGGTGTACTTCGGCTGAAGCATGCGGCCTCCGCCACTTTCAGGTCGACTCAAGTCGTTCGAGCTATCAACAATGGTCGGGATGCGGGGCTTCTCACCGGAAGTAAAGCGCAGCGTAGCGAGCCATGCAGGTGAGAAGCCCCGCATCCCGACCATTGTTGATATCATTGGGCGCTTTTTTTGACAGGATCGAGCGCGCAGTAGCATGACGATAAAGCTTCACGATACCCACCGCGGCAGGAAAGTCGCCTTCGAACCCTTGGTAGACGGCAAGGTGACGATGTACCTGTGCGGTCCGACCGTTTACAACTATGCGCACATCGGCAATGCACGACCGGCCGTTGTTTTCGATTTGCTGACGCGAATTCTTCGCCGCCGTTATGAGTTGACGTTCGCACGAAACTTCACGGACGTTGATGACAAGATCAATGCCGCGGCAGTCGAGACCGGCAAGACGATCGGTGAGATTACCGAGCGATTCAAAATTGCCTACAACGAAGATATGGCAGCGTTGGGCGTTCTGCCGCCCGACATCGAGCCTTGCGCGACTGATCACATCGCCGAGATGATCACGATGATCGAAAAACTTCTCGAAAAAGGCCATGCCTATGAGGCCGATGGTCATGTCTTGTTCGATGTTGCGTCAGACAAGAACTACGGCAGCTTGTCGAAGCGTGATCTGCGGGAAATGATTGCCGGGGCGCGTGTTGAAGTCGCACCTTACAAGAAAGCGGCACACGACTTCGTTCTTTGGAAACCGTCGACACCCGAGCTACCCGGTTGGGATTCACCGTGGGGCCGCGGGCGACCGGGCTGGCATATCGAGTGTTCGGCGATGGCTGAGAAACATCTCGGCAAGACCATCGATATTCACGCTGGCGGGCAGGACCTCGTCTTCCCGCATCACGAAAACGAGATGGCACAGTCATCCTGTGTGCATGACGGCGACGCGTTCGCGCGCTTCTGGTTGCACAACGGGTTCCTGAGCATGAAGCAGGAGAAGATGTCGAAATCCGTCGGCAACGTGTTGCTCGTTCACGACCTGATCAAGGAATTTCCAGGCGAAATATTGCGCCTTGCCTTGTTGTCCGCGCACTACCGGCAGCCACTGGATTGGTCCGATGAAACCCTCGAGTCGGCACGTCGCATGCTCGACCGGCTGTACGGTGCAATTCGCGGTATCGACGTAAGTGATGAGGCACGTGCCGCCGCGGAAGCGCCGCAGAGCCTCGTGGCCGCGCTCGAAGACGATCTCAATTCGCCCAAAGCGATGGCTGAGTTTTTCGCCCTGGCGCGTGAGCTGAACAAGAGCAGCGACGAAACTGAAAAACAGCGCCTCGCCGCAACGATGTACGCCGCTGGCGATCTAATGGGCCTGTTGCAGTCCGATCCGGAAGAGTGGTTTGCCGGCGACGCCGACGGTCAGATCTCGGCCGAGGACATTAAGGCCTTGATAGAGAAACGTAAACAGGCGAAGGCCAATCGTGACTTTGCGGCCGCCGATGCTGTTCGTGATGAACTCGAGGCTGCCGGCGTCATGATTGCCGATGGCCGCGACGGTACTACCTGGCGTCGTGCCTAGCCTGCAGTCATGAGCAACGACGTCGACATCGCACAGCAGGAAATCATCGAGGAGTTTCGATTCTTTGATGACTGGATGGATCGTTATCAGTACTTGATCGATCTTGGTCGGCGACTGCCTGATTTTCCCGACGCCGATCGCATTGACAGCAACAAGATTCGTGGCTGCCAGTCGCAGGTCTGGTTCGTGGCGAATCAGCGCGACGGCAAGCTCGAATTTCGCGCGATCAGTGACGCCGCGATTGTGTCAGGTTTAATCGCTGTTCTGCTACGCATTTATTCCGGCAAGCGGCCGCGCGACATTCTCGACACACCGGCCGATTTCATCTCCGCTCTTAATCTGGAAGCCCACCTCAGTCCAACCCGCAGCACAGGCTTGCACGCGATGTTAAAGGCCATCCAAAACTTCGCGACTGAGGCGGCGCAGGCTGCGTAATGCTGGATGCACTCGGCCGACTGCTGGCGTGGCCTTTGTTGCTGCTGGTTCGAATATACAGCTACGTAATTTCACCTTTGCTGGGCGTCAATTGCCGCTACCAGCCGACCTGTTCCGAGTATGCCGTTGAGGCATTGCGCCAACACGGCGCATTTCGCGGCACCGCGCTCGCGGCCAAACGCATCGGTCGTTGTCATCCATGGGGCGGGTCGGGTTACGACCCGGTCCCGGGGCGGAATTCAGAGGATGGCGATGACGGGAACGGCCAATGAATTTTACTGAATACTTGCGCGAGCTAGCGTATCCGGCGCGCTCGTTCGGCACGGCAATATCGCTGATCTCGTTCTTCTTGCTGCTCAGCCTTGCGTCGGCAGCCGGCGTGCTCGGTCTGTGGCTGGCATTCCTGGTATTGCCGGCGCTGTTTCGCTACCTGATCTTGCTGGTCCAGGCGCGTGCGCGCGGTGTCGAGGCGGCACCCGTTGGAGCCGAATACTTTTCCCCTGTCGCGAGCTTGTGGACGCTGTATGTGTTTGTACCGATGGTTTTCGTCGGGCTCGGTTGGCGTCTAACGGACGAATTCTTCGGTGTGGGCGCCGGCATGCTGTTTGGCTTGCTTGCTGCGGCCATCATCCCGGCGATGATGGCCGTCCTCGCCATTACGCAGTCACCCGCGCAGAGCCTGAATCCGGTCGCCCTCTGGACGCTCGTGCGGGAGACCGGGGCGGGTTATTTGTTTGGCCCGGCCACGTTTATTCTCGCTCTCCTGGTGCCGCGGTTTCCAGGCTGGATTCCAGATTGGTTGCAGTCACTGGCCGAACTCTATCTCGTCTTTGCGTTCTTCGCGGTGACAGGGGCGACCATGCGCCGACGAAAACTGATCGAAGAAGTCTACATCGACGAACCACTCCAGGCGGAGTCAGAAACGCAGTTGTCGGATCTCGACAAGCAACGAACTGGCATTCTCAATCATGCCTACGGCTTCGTGAGTCGCGGCAATCGTGAAGGTGGACTCAAACATATCTACACGTGGTTGCGCGAAGACCCAAGTCCCGAACAGGCCTGGGCGTGGTTTTTCGAGCAGATGCTGAAATGGGAGCAGGAACGCAGTGCGTTGTTTTTTGCCCAATGTTATTTGTCGCGACTGCTGGCCATTGGCGAGCCCGTCAAAGCCGTCAAGCTTGTCCTTCGCTGCCAGACTCTGGACGAGACGTTTCGGCCTCTCAGGGACGATATTCCAGCCACAATCGATGCCGCGCTACACAGTGGCAATACAGCGTTGGCGGATGCGTTGAAACGCTTGTAAATAAAGCATCTACGTGGTGTCATCACAGTACAAAAGCCATGCAAAAACGTCTACTAAATCTCCTGCGTTGCCCCGTAACGCACAAAGGCCTGTCCGTCGCGAAGCGCGAGATGTTGGGGCGGGTCAATGCGGCCATCCAGGCTGGAGGAATCAGCAATCGAGACGGCACCGTGCTGGCTGATGCGCTCGCGGAAGCGCTGATCACCGACGACAGCAAGATGTTGTATCCCGTCGTCAACGGTATCCCGGTCTTGCTGGAAGGCGAGTCCATCAGCCTGGGGCAGCTTGAATGACGGAGACGCGTTGAAACTCCACGCCAATCAGCTTTCGTCCCACCTGCAAAACACTCTAGCGCCTTGCTACCTCGTTTCCAGCGATGAACCATTGCTGGTCAATGAAGCGCTCGATGAGATACGTGCTGCGGCACGCGACAAGGGATTTTCATCCAGGGAATCACAGGTTGCCATGACCGGTTTCAACTGGTTGCAGCTGGCTGCAACGGGCGCCAATCTGTCGTTGTTCGCGGATCAACGCATCATCGAATTGCGATTGCCCACGGGCAAGCCCGGCCGCGATGGCAGCGCCGCGATCTGCGACTTTGTCGAGCGGCTTGTGCCAGAGCTGCTGTTTATCGTTATTACGCCAAAACTCGATCGCAGTAACAGCAATGCCAAATGGGTCAAGACCCTGACATCGGCGGGCGTCTTCCTGCCAATCTGGCCCGTTGGTCTGCGGGAGCTGCCGGGTTGGATTGACGATCGCATGCGGCGCGTCGGACTCAAGCCTGATCGTGACGCAGTCAATATGATCGCGGACAGGGTCGAAGGCAATCTGCTCGCCGCGGACCAGGAAATTCAAAAACTTCGCTTGATCCTGGGCGAAGGTGCTGTGACCGTCGAGGATGTTAGTAGTGCCGTTGCCAGCAGCAGACGATTTGACGTCTACAAGCTCGTCGATTCTGCGCTTGCAGGCGATGCGAAACGTGCGATGAAAATTCTCAATGGTTTGCGTGGAGAAGGCGTGGAGCCTGTGATCGTCATGTGGGCGTTGACACGGGAGCTGCGCTCACTGGCCCGGCTGGCAGACAGCGTCCGGCAAAATATCGACCTCGGCACGGCCATGCAAAAGGAACGTGTCTGGAGTAATCGTCAGGCGATGGTCCGCGCCTGCATCGGCCGCCATCAGCACACAGACCTGTACCGGCTGCTCAAGGCGACGGGCCGCGCGGATGCCGCAGCAAAGGGCCAGGCTGCAGGTGATCCGTGGCAACTCGGCGCAGACATTGTGCTTGGCCTGTCACTCGGCGGCAGAAGGGCGGCATGAAGCTGATCGGTGTTTTCGGCGGCATGTTCGACCCCATACATTACGGTCATCTGCGATCCGCGTTTGAGATGCTGCAGGTACTGCGATTCGATGAGATTCGATTCATGCCCTGCGGCGACCCGCCGCATAGAGCGGAGACCTGTGCCAATGCCGGACATCGCCTCGAAATGGTCAGAGTCGCTGTGGAGGGTCAGGCGGGCTTCGTCGTGGATGATCGCGAATTGCGTCGTGAGGGACCGTCTTATTCAATCGACACCTTACTGTCCTTGCGCGAGGAATTTCCGCAGCGTTCTTTGGGCCTCATTTTGGGAATGGACGCGTTTCTGGGCTTGCCACGCTGGCACCGCTGGCGCGAAATTCTCGATGTTGCACACATCATAGTCGCGCATCGGCCAGGCTGGCGTGCACCCGACATTGGTCCGCTCGGGGATATGCTGACAGATAGCGGTACGCATCGAATTGATGATTTGCACGAACAGACACACGGCCGTATTCATATTCATGCCGTGACCCAACTTGAAATTTCATCCACCGAGATTCGCGAACTGGTTGAGGCCGGACGCGACCCGCGATTTCTGATGCCCGATGCTGTCCGGGAGGTGATTTCTGCAACAGGGTGTTACGGAAAACTGGAGTAGGAGCGGCTTTAGCCGCGATCAAGAATTAGTGTAGGAGCGGCTTTAGCCGCGATGAACAAACCCAGGAGATAAACATTGCATGGCTCAAGAAGGAACGTATGAATAGCAAGCAGCTGAGCGACTTCGTCGTCGCAGTACTTGACGACAACAAGGCGCAGGAAATCATTAAACTCGACGTACGCAGAATGACGAGCATGACGGACTTCATGATTGTCGCGAGCGGTACGTCCAATCGCCACGTCCGGGCATTGATCGAGCATGTTACCGAAAAGGCCGGGGAAGCCGGACGCAAACCAATCGGCGTTGAGGGTGAGGAGGGTGCGGAATGGATCTTGCTCGATCTCGACGACGTCCTGGTGCACGTAATGCTGCCGAAAGTACGCGCATTCTATAATCTTGAGAAGCTCTGGTCGCTGGACCCTGTCCGCAGCGTCGCGGCAACCGACGGCTGATTCATGCACATTCGGCTGCTGGCCGTCGGCGACCGGCAACCGGGCTGGGTAGACGACGCATTCAAAAATTATACGAGTCGATTTCCGCGCGAGTGGCGCTTTAGTCTCGATGCGATCGCTACGGTAAAGCGCGCCAGGAACGAGCCTGCGGCACGCGCAATAGAAGCGGAGAGCGAGCGTCTGCTCGCAAAACTCAGCAGCGATGAGCGGGTCGTACTACTGGATGAAAGGGGCAGCCATTTGAAAAGCACAGCACTGGCGAAATGTCTCTCCGAATGGCAACTGGACGGCCGCAACCTGAGTTTCATCATCGGTGGACCGGACGGTGTCTCGGCCGACTGCAAAAAGCGCGCGAATTTTACCTGGGCATTGTCGGACCTGACGCTGCCGCACGGACTTGCCCGAGTGGTGTTGGCAGAGGCCTTGTACCGCGCCTGGTCGCTGCAAGCGGGCCACCCCTATCACAGAGCCTGAAGGGGCGGGAAGCACTCATGAGCGCGCCATCATTGATACTGGCTTCGTCGTCGGAGCGCCGCAAGGAAATTCTCGAGGCCATGGGCATAGCGTTCACAATTCGCGTTGCCGATGTGGACGAAACCATACTCAGGAGTGAGTCGCCCGCGGATATGGTGTTGCGCCTTGCGTCAGCAAAGGCTGCGGCGATTCCGGCAGGTCCAGGGGAAATCGTTATCGCCGCAGATACTGCGGTGGTCCTGGGGGAGCAGTGTTTCGGCAAGCCTGCTGATTTCGAGGACGCGTTGCGAATGTTTTCTGCGTTGTCCGGTCAGACCCACCAGGTCATGACTGGATTAGCCGTCGCAAGCGCTGCAAGCGTGGCAACAGCCCTGTCCGTAACCGATGTTCGATTTCGGGACATCGGCCCGGACGAGGTCCGCCGCTACTGGCAAAGCGGCGAACCGCAGGGCAAGGCCGGTGCCTATGCCATTCAGGGGCGCGGTGGCATGTTCGTCGAGGCTATTATGGGCAGCTATACCGGTGTTGTCGGCCTGCCGGTGTTCGAGACGGCTCGTCTGCTGCAGGCAGCAGGTCTCGACGTATTACCGGCCGAGCTGATCGAATCCAAGAGTGGCGCATGAGAGACGAATCGACCCGAGAAGAAATACTGGTCAATGTGACATCGAGCGAAGTGCGTGCGGCGCTGCTCGAAAATGGAGTACTGCAGGAGGTTTTCATTGAGCGCGCTGCGAAGCGCGGCTTGATCAGCAATATATACAAGGGCCGGGTATTGCGGGTGTTGCCCGGCATGCAGGCGGCCTTCATCGATGTCGGTCTCGCTCGAACGGCGTTTTTGCACGCCTCTGACATCGCGCCTCGCGGTGGCGCTGGAGATCCTGGCGAAGACGGGATGCCCGGCATTCGCGAACTCGTCAGGGAAGGCGACGACTTGCTCGTGCAGGTCGTAAAGGATCCGCTGGGCAACAAAGGCGCCCGGTTAACAACATTCATCACACTGCCTGCGCGTCACCTCGTGTTATTACCGCGCGGCGATGGTGTCGGCGTATCAGCGCGCATTGAGGATGAGGCGGAGCGTGAACGTCTGCGCGGCCTGGTTGAGGAATTGCTTGAGGAGCATGGGCTTGAATGCGGCGCCATCGTCCGTACGATGGCGGAAGGCCGCGATGTCGATATGCTGGCGGCGGATCTCAAATACCTTGTGCGCCTTTGGGACGTCGTTCAGCAGCGGTGCAGCGAGAAGGTGGTACAAAAACTGATACATGAGGACTTGTCGTTGCCGCTGCGTGTCCTGCGGGACCTTGTGACCAGCGACGTAGATCAAATTCTCGTCGACAATGAACAGGAATTCGATGCCATGCAGGATTTTGCCGCGACGTTCCTGCCGGAGGTCGAGGCCACGATCGAGCATTACAAGCGACGTCGACCGATTTTTGATCTGCACGGCATCGAAGAAGACATACAGAAGGCACTGGATCGCAACATAGCGCTCAAGTCAGGCGGGCACGTGATATTCGACCAAACGGAAGCCATGACGACGATAGATGTAAACACGGGCGGCTACGTGGGCCACCGAAATCTGGAAGAGACCATCTACCGGACCAATCTGGAGGCAGCTGTGACGATCGCGCGGCAACTGCGTCTGCGGAATCTGGGCGGCATAATCATCATCGACTTCATCGACATGGATGAGGTTGATCATCGCGAAAACGTGTTGCGCGCGCTCGAAGATGCCATGGCGCGCGATCATGCCCGTCATCAGATCACGCCCGTGTCGCCGCTCGGCCTGGTTGAGATGACGCGCAAGCGTACCCGCGAAAGCTTGCAGCATGTTCTCTGCGAGGATTGTCCGAGCTGTGAAGGCCGCGGATTTATGATGACCGCGGAAACTGTTTGTTTTGAGGTGTTTCGCGAGATAATCCGGCAGGCGCGACAATTCGAATTCGACGAGGTGTTGGTGCTCGCACATCAGGATGTGGTTGAACTGCTGCTGGACGAACAGGCAGCGAGTCTGGCGGACCTCGTGGAGCAAACCGGCAAGACCGTTCGACTGCAAACCGAATCTCTCTACCAGCAGGATCAGTTCGACGTCGTACTGGTGTAATACCCACATGAGTAATCTATTCGTATGATGAAAGTATTCTTACAGCGTTTGTTCAAGTTTGCCGCGTATGCGGCAGCAGGCGTTGTGATATTGCTGGCCATCGCCGTTGGGCTTTTCAGGTTGTTCCTGCCGCGGCTCCCTGAGTACCAGGATGAAATCAAAGACTGGGCCAGCGCCGCTATCGGCATGCAGGTTGAGTTCTCTGGAATGGACGCGCGCTGGGGCTTGAGTGGTCCGGAGCTGAAATTCTATGGCGCCGAACTCATTCACCCTGGCAGTCAAACACGGCTGCTGGTCGCGCAGGAAGTCGGGGTGGGGGTCTCGCTGATGCGGCTGCTCAGGGATCGTACGCTGGTTGTCGATACCGTGACGATCCGCAACACGAGCATTGAACTGCGCCAGCTCGATGATGGAAGTTGGCAGATTCAGGGTGCAGCTCCGGGCGATCTGTTTCCTGCGGCCCCGGTCGATGCGGGGAATATTGGGTCAATCGACGTCATCGGTGTGAACATCGAGATTCAATTAATTCGGCCTGGCGACGAACAGCCGACTTTTTTCCATGTGTCGAGAATGCAGGTGCGCAACGATGACATGCGTATTGCATTGGATGCAGACATCAGATTGCCGGAGCATATCGGGTCTCAGATGACGCTTTCTGCGACGCAGATTCTGGCAGGTGACCAACGTTCGTGGAATATATTGCTTGAGGCGGATGACCTGGAACTGGTGGGTGTGTCAGAGCTGCTGCCGGATGAGCGCTATCGATTTAGTTCCGGCCGCGGCGACCTGGATCTGGCGCTGGCCTATATGAACGAGCGTATCGTCTCGGCCACGGCCAACATCGACTTTGAAAACGTCGCCTTTGGTGCCGGCCCGGCTTTCGACATCAGCGCGCGTTTCGATGTGAACAATGACATCGACGGCTGGTTGGTCGCGGTCGATGAGCTGCGCATGACGACGCCGGATGGCGATTGGCCAAGGAGTTCACTGCGGCTCGAGACAAGCATCGATCACGACGGCAATGTCGTCATGCTTGATGCGAGCGCGTCGTATTTCAATTTGTCGGATATCGAGTTGCCGATGTATTGGTTGAGCGATGAACATCGTCAGATACTCGATGAGCTGCGGCCTGACGGAATCATTCGCAACCTGCAGCTAACGCTCTCTGATATGGACACCGACACGCTGCGTTTTTCGGTTGCGGTCGATCTGGAGGAAGTGGGTTTTTCCGCACGCGACAAGATACCCGGCATCCGCGGATTCTCGGGCAGCTTGCGCGCCGATCACGCTAGCGGTTTGCTCGAGATCGACGCAAACTATATGAGCCTGAGTTTACCGCGATGGCTGAATGAGCCGGTGGACATAGATGCGGCCAGCGGCACCGTGATCTGGCGGCGCAGCGGCGAGCGAACAACCATCCTGTCCGATAGCATCTCCATCAGAAACTCCGTTTTCGAGAGTAATAGTGACATCGAGATCGTCATCGACGGTGCTAACTCTCCGGTGATCGACCTTGCCAGCACCTGGAGCATTGACGACATCGCTGCGGCGAAGCGATACATACCGCAAACCATTCTCAAGCCAAAGCTTTATAACTGGTTACAAAATGCACTCGTGTCCGGCCAGATCCCGCGCGGCACGACGCAATTCCACGGGCCGCTCGACAAGTTTCCGTTTGACGGCGGCGAGGGGCGCATGCTGATCGAGGCAAGTGTTCGCAATACGGTGTTGCAGTACTCACCGCTATTCCCGCCGGCTGAAATTAGCGAGCTTGAAGTCTTGCTCGAAAACACTCGGCTGTTTACCGATAGCAATCGGTCAATCAACCGCGGCAATGCCGTTGTGGATGCCGTCGTTGAAATAGTCGATCTGCGGCGCCCCATATTGACGATCCGGTCGTATTCGACCGGAACACTGGAAACGGTCCGCGACTTCAGCGCCAACAGTCCGATCGGTAAGGTGTTTGGAGGGCAGCTGGATCGCGTGACTGTTTCCGGAGACGCCTCGATAAGCATGGACCTCATGGTGCCGATCCTGGATTGGCGCTCCTTTGAATTTACGGCGCGTATTTTGAGCAACAACGGATCGCTGGCGATCGAGGGACTTGATGCGCCGATCACAGAGTTAAGTGGCTCGGTCACGATCCAGAAGGATCTTATTACGAGCGAGCTGCTGCGTGGCCGCTTCCTCGGTGAGCCCGTGTCGATTGAGCTAATGAATGCGCCACCGGACGAGCCGAATTTTCGAATCCTTGCACACGCGACGGGCTCGGCAACAGCGACGGGTCTCGTTGAGGAGCTCGGCGTTCCGCTTGCGGGCAGGCTCAACGGTCGTACGGATTACACGGTCGATATCCTGTTTCCGCGAGCCAATCCCGAGGCGCCATCGCCCTTGAGTGTGCGCGTGAGATCAGACCTGAGCGGCATTAGCCTCGACTTGCCAATGCCGTTCGCCAAGACTGCGAATGAAGTACGTGAATTTTCCGGTGAGTTGAACTTCATGCCCGGCGGTCAGCGAATCGAAAGTCGCGGCGAAAGTGTCGGGCAGTTCGCCTGGGATATAGCGTTTATCAAAGAATTGGATGTCTGGGATTTTGATCGCGGCACCCTGGTACTGGGCGACGAGCCGATGAGTGAACCCGACGTTCGGGGTTTGCATATTCGCGGTCGGGTGCAGGAAGTCAGGTTAGAAGACTGGTTGCAATCGTCACGTCCGGACGGCATGCAACTTGGCGCCGCGGAACGCGTTCGTTCCATCGAACTCGAAATCGAGCATCTGTACCTGCTCGGGCAACACCTGCTGGATCATCGCGTGCGCGTCGATCGTAGCGCTCGAGACTGGTTGGTTCAGATCGACGGCGAAATGATCACAGGGTCTGTATTCGTACCCTATGACTTTTCGGCCGATCGTGTGCTGGTGCTCGATATGGAGCGCCTGGTATTGCCCGGTGACGACACTCTGGATGAAGCTGAGCAGAGCGAGGATTTCACGCCGATTGATCCGCGCGGGTTGCCGGCAATTTCGCTCAAGACCGCAGAGTTCGGTCTTGGAGAACGCATGTTCGGTGCTGTCGAGGCGGAATTCCGTCGCACACCCGAGGGTCTGATCGCCGACAGCATCATTGCGCGTGACACGACGTTCGAGATAGTGGGCAACGGACGGTGGGTCGCTGATGCCGACGATCCAAGCGGTTATCGCAGTTTCATAACGGCAAGTTTAACCAGCAGCGACGTCGAACAGACGATGCAACGCCTCAACTATCAGCCCGGAATTAGCAGTGACGATATGGGCATTCTGGTGGACGTCAGCTGGTCAGGTGGACCGCGCATGAATTTCCTCAGCAGCCTGGACGGCGAAATTAAGGTGCGCCTGGGAAGCGGTCAACTCAACGAGGTAGAGCCCGGCGCAGGTCGCGTATTCGGGCTCATGAGTATTGCTGCATTGCCAAGGCGTTTGTCGCTGGACTTCAGCGATGTGTTTGAGCGTGGTTTCGGCTTTGACAAGATCGAGGGCGAATTCATACTCGATGATGGTGTGGCGTACACGTGCAACCTGTCGTTGGAAGGTCCGGCTGCGGCCATCGCGATCGTTGGCAATGCGGACCTCGTGGAGCGAGAGTACGATCAGACGGCCTTGGTGAGTGCCAGTTTTGGAAATACGCTGCCCGTTGTTGCCGCAGTGGTTGCCGGACCTCAGGTCGCCGCGGCATTGCTGCTGTTCTCGCAGATTTTCAAGGATTCTCTGCAGGATATTGGACAGGTTTTCTATAGCGTTACAGGCTCCTGGGACGAACCGTCGATCGAAACGTCCAACGCCGAAGGCTTCGCGGCCAGTGGCCAGTTGGCGCGATGCATCGAGCCAACGGAGTAAACTCCACATTCACCATTCTTGAGGAGTAGCGCATTGATGCGTGTCGCGGCAATACAAATGAACAGCGGCGCTGATGTCGCCGCCAATCTTGCAAAGGCCGATCGACTGCTCGGGGACGCTGCGGCAGACGGCTGCACGCTTGCTGTGTTGCCCGAAAACTTCGCATTGATGCCGATGCGCGGTCGCGACAAGGCGGCGCACGCGGAAGAGGAGGGGGCAGGGCCGATACAGGATTTTCTGGCCGATGCGTCACGCCGCTACACAATCTGGATCGTCGGCGGCAGTATCCCGCTGAAATCGCCTGAAACAGAGCGCGTGTTCGGCGCAAGCCCCGTATTCGACGCCGAGGGCAGCCTGTGCGCCACCTACCGAAAAATTCATTTGTTCGACGTCGATCTGGCCGACAGTGAGGAATCCTATCGTGAGTCTCACTCCATGTATCCGGGCGACGAAACAGTCGTCGTCGCCACGCCGGGCGGCAGCCTTGGCCTGACAATTTGCTACGACCTGCGGTTTCCGGAGCTGTACCGCCAGCTCGTGGATAAAGGCGCAAGCCTGTTCTCGATACCGGCGGCATTTACGGCCGTCACGGGTGAGGCGCACTGGCACACGCTGTTGCGGGCGCGCGCAATAGAAAACCTTGCGTACGTCATCGCAGCTGGTCAGTATGGCGACCACCCGGATCGGCGCTCCACCTACGGGCATTCGATGATCGTGGATCCCTGGGGCCAGATTCTCGCCGAGCTGCCCGCAGGCGATGGTCATGTAGCGGCCGATATCGATACCGCCAGGCAGGAAAAATTGCGAGCCGAGTTTCCGGTTCTTGGCAATCGACGCTTGTAAGGAGATACAGCTTTGAGCAATGCCATTAAGACGATCGATACGGTTATGTCACGCATGCTGGAGCCTGCCGGACTCGGAGAGCAGCATCTGAATCGCACGCTTGGCGATATCATGAAGGGCGGTATCGACTACGCGGACCTGTATTTTCAGGTTAGCCGGCAGGAAAGCTGGTCCCTCGAAGATGGCATCGTTCGGGAAGGCAGCTTCAGCCACGATCAGGGTGTGGGCGTGCGTGCCGTCAGTGGGGAAAAAACCGGTTTCGCCTATTCTGACGAACTGCTGTTGCCAGCGCTTAAAAGTGCCGCACAGGCGGCGCGAGCGATTGCACGACAGGGTGACAGCAAGCGCTTGCCCGCGTGGCAGAGAGACAGTGCCAAAATTCTTTATCCACTCGTCGACCCGACACTCAGCATCAGCGACGAACAAAAAACTGCGCTGCTGATGCAATTGGACGAAGCGACACGCGCGCTCGATCCTCGCGTGCAGCAGGTCATCATCAGCATGAGCAGCAGCCAGGATCTCGTGCTTGTCGCGGCGTCGGACGGCACCTTGGCCGCCGATATACGGCCGCTCGTGCGACTCAACGTCAGCGTCATTCTGGAGGACAAGGGCCGGCGTGAGCAGGGCTACGCGGGCGGCGGCGCGCGCGCCGATCTGGAATACTTTGTCAACGGCGACCGGCCCATTGAATATGCGCGGGAAGCCGTACGTCAGGCCATTGTTCAGCTGGAAGCCGTGCCTGCACCCGCTGGCACGATGCCGGTTGTACTGGGCGCCGGCTGGCCGGGTATCTTGCTGCACGAGGCAGTTGGCCATGGCCTCGAAGGCGATTTCAATCGCAAGGGAACGTCGGCATTTTCGGGCAAGATCGGCCAGCGTGTTGCATCGCCGCTTTGCACGATCGTCGATGACGGCACGATCCCCAATCGGCGCGGCTCGATCGCAATCGACGACGAGGGCACGCCCGGACAATACAACGTACTTGTCGAGGAAGGTGTCTTGCGCGGCTACATGCAGGACAAACTGAACGCGCGACTGATGGGCGTGAAGCCAACCGGCAATGGTCGGCGCGAATCCTTCGCACACGCTCCTATGCCGCGCATGACGAATACTTACATGCTTGCCGGTCCACACGAGCCTGAGGAAATTATTGCGTCGGTCGACAAGGGCCTGTACGCGCCCAATTTCGGCGGCGGGCAAGTCGACATCACGTCGGGCAAATTCGTGTTCTCGGCGAGCGAGGCTTACTTGATCGAGAACGGAAAAATCACAGCGCCGGTCAAGGGAGCCATGTTGATCGGCGACGGCCCCGTGGCGCTGACCAAAATATCGATGGTTGGCAATGACCTCAAAATGGACTCGGGCGTCGGCACCTGTGGCAAGGATGGGCAGTCGGTGCCGGTCGGTGTGGGACAGCCCACGCTGAAGATCGACGAGCTGACCGTGGGCGGTACCGCGTAAAGACAGCGGCCTGTTTACATAATTCCGACAAGCCTGGTTCGCAGCTCAGTGTGAGAGCTAGCGCACGACATTGAACATATCCTTCGGGTACGGTGTGACCATCCAACGAAAGGACTCGCTCGATGGCATTCGAAAACACAAAAACAAAACAGGATATGGACCCGGCCGCGCAGCAGTTCGTGCAGAGCCTGCGACGTGATAACGCTGAATTCGAGCCCGATCTGGTCGTTGACGGTATGTCGGACTCCATCCTCTCGCGGATCTTCGGAATGTTCAGCGGCAACCGGTCCTGAGACCGGCGCGGCACAACAAACCCACATCGGGTACTGGACGAACGGGTGGCGGCTATGGACAATGGTTTGCCCCGGGACATGAGTACAAGACGACATGTGGGTGTCGAAACCAATCTATGAGGGCCTGCCCTATTTTTATCTGCTGGTAGGCGTTGTGTCGTTGTCCGCGTCAATGTACGTGAACCACTGGTATTGGCCCACAATATGTTTCGTACTTGGACTATTTTGCCTGGTCGGCGGTCTTGTCGTACTGCTGAAGCGGCGCGACTCGCGCGTTAATGATCGCAGGGGGCGGTCGGCCTAGCAGTCCAAATCCAGGATCAGGTTCCCGTGTCCGACGCGTCGTCCGCGTCGCCTACATCGTCTGCGCCGCTTGGTTTTGCGACCTCTCTTAAGTCGGTGTACACAATCTGATGCACACCGAGTGATATGACATCACCGTCCTGCAGTCGACGTTTCTTGATCTGTTTCTCGTCAATGAACATGCCATTGGTACTGTTCAGGTCTTCTATCACGCAGCCGTCGTCGTCACTGACGAGTTGTGCGTGGTGGCGGCTGACAAACTTGCTCTTGATATAGATCTCGTTGTCCGGTGACCGGCCGACGATCACTCGCCCCTTCGGAAACGAGTGCACTGACTCAGTTTCACCCTCGGTTTGAACCTCGATTTGAGTGATATGCGAGTCAGCCGCCGTGCCGATCGCGATGTTGCGCACGGCACCGAAAACACCGGTGTTGCTTTCGTGTTCCTGCCAGCCAAGTTCCTCAATAGCTGCTCGCAGGTCTTCGACCTTGACGACTTGTTTGTCGTCGGCAAACGCACACAGCAAGGCAGTGTCGCACAATGTGTTGATCAATCGCGGCACTCCGCCGGCGTAGCGGTATATGACCTCGTAGCATTCCTCATCGAACAAGTCGTCTGTCTCGCGGCCGGCAACTTTCAATCGGTGCGTGATGTACTCCTGTAATTCGATCCGGTCAAGTGGCCCCAAATGGAAGCGCAGTCGTATGCGTTGCACCAATTGTTTCAGCGTCGGGGAATCGAGCGTTTGTCGTAATTCGGGCTGGCCCGCAAGAATGATGCGCAGGACTTTTTCCTTGTGCGTCTCTATACCGGACAACAAGCGAATCTCTTCAAGTACCTTTTTCGACAGGTTTTGCGCCTCGTCGACGATCAGTACGACTTTCTTGCCGTTGGTATACTGCTCGATAAGATACATATTGAGCATGTCGAGCAATTCGACCTTGCGTTTCTTGAAGGGCTTGAAGCCAAATTCCGTGAGCACGGCCTGCAGGAATTGCGTGACGGTTAGCTGAGTCTGCGATACGAGCGCGTAGACAATGTCGTCCCCGATATCGGCCAGGAATGACTGCAATAAAGTCGTCTTGCCGGAGCCAATTTCACCCGAGATGACCACAAAGCCGTCCGCGAGCCAGATCGTGGATTCCATGTAGGCTTTGGCGCGCGCATGCTGCTTGCTCCAGTACACGAAATCCGGATCGGGTGTCAGCCGGAACGGCTGCTCGGTCAGATTGAAATGAGCGATGTAAGACATGGTGAGACAGTCAGTTTACCTGCTTTTTCATCCGCTCGGCTATGCTGAGTGCCCGCCCGCCGGGGTGGACCCGGTCACAATTTCAGCGACGGTTTGCAGCAAGTCGTCTCGCTCCGCCGCGGATGCAGCAAGTACCGTAATATGCCCGAGCTTGCGCCCGGGACGCGGCGTCTTGTCATAATCATGCAGGCTGATACGCTCATCCTCGAATTGACGGGCTGCGGCGGGAATTTCGCCCACCAGATTAAGCATGCCGGCGTGGCCGGAACATGCCGTCGAAGCCGGTGATTGCCCGGTAATCGCCAGCAGATGGTTCGTGAACTGACTGGTGTCGGCGCCCTCTATGGTCCAATGGCCGGAATTATGGACCCGGGGAGCGAATTCATTGGCAAGCAGCGCGTCGTTACAGACGAATAGCTCCAACGCCAGCACGCCAACGTAGTCGAGATGGCTCAGCATGCGGTTTATGTAGGCCGACGCCCGCTCGAACAGGCCATGATTTTCGACGGGCGAGCGTGAGCTGTGCAGGATGCCGTCGACATGTTTGTTTTGCGTCAATGGCCAGATTGCGACCGCGCCTTGTGCGTTGCGCACTCCAATGATGGAAACCTCGTAGTCAAACGCCACCCATGCTTCGGCGATGAGTGGCTCATCCCCGAGTTGATCCCACACTGCGTCAATCTGCTGCAGGTCCCGAATGACGACCTGCCCCTTGCCGTCGTAACCAAAACGTCGCGTCTTGATGACCATGGGCAGGCCCAGGTCGGCCGCTGCGGCCTGCATATCCTGTCGCGAATCGATTACTCGATAGCCGGGCAAGGGAATGTCGAGCTCGTCGAAGAGTCGTTTTTCATGCAAGCGATCCTGTGCGATCGCGAGGGCGGAGGGTGGCGGATAGACGGGCACGACGTCGGCAATCGCATGCAAGGCTTCGACCGGCACATTTTCAAATTCGTAGGTAACGACATCGCAGTCGGCCGCGAGCTGCGCGAGCGCATCAGGATCGTCAAAGGCTTTTCGGATTACCGCACCCGTGCTTCCGGCAGGAGGCGAATCCGATGGGTCTATGAAGCGGCATTCGAAGCCCAGATCTTGCGCGGCGGTGCCCAGCATCTGGCCGAGCTGGCCGGCCCCAATAATGCCAATTCGCATTGTCGTGAGTATCAGTCTCTTGGATCAGAATCGGCCAATACACGATTCGTCTGATCCTTGCGAAACTGCTCGAGTGCGCTGGCTATCTCCGTGTCTTCATTTGCAAGAATAGCGGCGGCGAGCAGTGCCGCGTTCACGGCGCCGGCACGGCCAATGGCGAGCGTGCCAACAGGAATGCCTGGTGGCATTTGCACGATGGATAACAGCGAGTCCTTGCCACTCAACGCCTTCGATTCGATGGGTACGCCCAACACGGGGAGTCGTGTCTTGGCCGCAGTCATACCCGGCAGATGTGCAGCGCCACCGGCGCCGGCAATGATCACTTTGAGGCCGCGCTCGACCGCGGTCTCAGCGTATTCGAATAACAGATCGGGCGTGCGATGTGCGGACACAACCTGCATGTCGTATGCGATGCCCAGTGAGTCCAGCGTCTCACCCGTGTAACGCATTGTGTCCCAGTCGGAGCGGGACCCCATGATAATGCCTACTTTTGCGTTCATTCTGAAAGTCTAACCATCCCTGGAGGCCGCGACCAGTGCATCGTGGACGTGGCGAAAAATATTGCGGCGAATTGTGGTTTCGGATCGGTCGCTCGTTGCGCGTTGCAGATCTGCCAGCAAGCTGGCTAGTGCCGCGCTGGCCTGCCCGGATTCTGTTGCGAACGCCTGCAAGGCATCGTGGCCCTCTCGCACCAGCCGGTCGCGCCAGCGTTCGGCGTTGGCGAAAATGCGTTTTTGCCGGCGATCGTCGCCCTGCAAACTGGACAGTAGCGCGTGGATCGGTTCCTGATCAACATCGCGCATGAGCTTGCCAATGTATTGTTTTTGGCGCCGCTTTGCCTCGTGCGACTTCATGCGCCGGGCTTCCTGAATGGCGTAATTCAGCCGCTCATCGAGCGATAAACTGGCTAGCTGTTCATCCGACAAGCCAATCAGTTGTTCGCCAAGATCTTGCAGCGCCGTTTGCATGCGCTTTTTCTGACTTTTGCTGGGCTTTAAATCAGTCACCGGCTAAGCTACTCCGCGGTGCGACCGTTGTTGCGATGGCGGCGCAGTCTAACATGCGAAATCAGGCAGTCTGGACGGATTGAATGAATGAAGTGACAAGCAACGAGTTGCCCGGGACGGAAAAGCTCGAAGAACTGATAGAACTTGCGTTGGCGGAAGCGCGCCGACTTGGTGTCGATCAGGTCGAAGTAGCAGCCAGTCACGACAAGGGGCTGTCGACTACAGTGCGGCTTGGCGAGGTAGAGAGTCTTGAATACAGTAACGATCGCGGCGTCTGGGTAACGGTCTACCGCAACTCCCGCAAGGGCAGTGCCAGCACCTCCGAAACGACACCCGAGGCGATTCGGGAAATCGTTGCGAAAGCCAATTCATTCGCGAAGCTAACCGCTGCGGACGAGCACTCGGGACTCGCCGACGCCGATATGATGTGCAAGGACTTACGCGACCTCGATCTTGATCATCGCTGGGACATCGATGCTGCGGCTGCCATTGAGTTGGCGCTGGAATGCGAAGCAACGGCTTTGTCCTACGACAAACGTATCGACAATTCGGAAGGTGCGACCGTCTCGAGCAATCGCGGTGTGCGAGCTTACGGCAACAGTCACGGATTCGTGGGCAGTTTTCGAAAATCCAGTCACGACATCACCTGCGTCGTTCTTGGCAGCAAGAACGGTGATATGGAGCGCGACTACTACTACAGCAGCGCGCGTGATCCGGCCGATCTGGAAAACGTTCGCTCGATTGGTGAGACGGCCGCGCGACGTACAGTGGCTCGACTCGGCGCGCGCCAGATAAAGACCATGCGCGTGCCGGTAATTTTCACATCCGAAATAGCGCGCGGTTTCATCGGCCACGCGATCGGGGCTATTGCGGGCGGCGCGCAGTATCGACGTTCATCGTTCTTGCTCGACGCGGCTGGTGAGAAAATATTCCCGGATTTCGTCAGCGTGCAGGAACGCCCGCATTTGCTCAAAGCAATTGCGAGTACGTCCTACGACGCCGAGGGTGTCGCGACCTGGGACCGGGACATATTTTCAGACGGTGTGCTGCAGGACTATGTGCTCAGCAGCTATTCGGCTCGGCGTCTGGGACTTAAGACCACGGCGAATGCCGGAGGCACTCAGAATCTGATCGTTCCGGGCAATGCCGACGATCTTGAGGCGCTGATTGCGGAAATGGGAACCGGCCTGCTGGTCGAAGATTTGATCGGGCAGGGTGTTAACGGCGTTACCGGGGATTATTCGCGCGGTGCCGTCGGCCACTGGGTGGAAAACGGCGAGATCCAGTATCCGGTGAACGAAATTACGATCGCCGGTAACTTGCGCGAGCTGTACAAGCGCATTGAGTTGATTGGCAATGACCAGGATCTGCGCGGCGGCATTCGCTGTGGGTCACTACTGGTCGGCGAGATGACGGTCGCGGGATCGTAGGAGCGGCTTGAGCCGCGACTGATCGGGCCTGAAGGCCCTCCTACGACTTGTTCTAATTCTCGTCGAGGAGATCGGACAAGCTTTTCTCACCGACGGTCTGCGCCAGCGCGTCGTCCAGTTTTGCGCCGATAGATTCAATTTCCACCGACCATGTCGGATTCTGATGCGACCCCGTCTCGCCCTCAACGCGCACGACGTCCAGAATGTCGTTGAGTGAAATGCGAGTCATTTCCCGCCCCGGCTGCAGTACTTCGTTCTCGGTGAGGCTCAGGAGACCACCTTGCTCCAGGCCGGTTGTTATGGGCGCCAATGTTATTGAAGGTATGCTCAATGACGTGCTTAAGTCGGCCATGCGAATCTGCTTGTCCGCATCGCGGAAGGATTTGCCGACCAGAAACATGATGTTGAGCGCAAGCCGTTCGCGCATCGCGTTCGACAAACGCGGCTCGCGACGGCCGATACGAAGATAGGCCGGGTTCTGATGATAAAATGCGAGCTGTGAGCCGATCAGCAAAACCAGCCAGTTCAGATACAGCCATATCAGTGTGATGATGCCGATCGCAAAGCTCGCGTAAATTGCGTCGTTGCGCGTTGAGTTGACGACAAATGCCGCGAATATCATGCCCACGGTGGCCCAAAGAAAGCCGCCTGCGAGACCACCGACGAGAGCCGATTTCAGTTTCACATCGGTGTTCGGCATGTACATGTACAAAAACGTAAACACAGCACCGACGATCAAATAGGGCGTTAACTTGCTGGTGACCGCAATCAGCGGTCCGAGTGCTTCGTTCTGCACGAGGTACTGCACGATGGATTCATTCTGCAGCAGCGTGATCATTCCTATTGCGATGACAATGAACAGCGGTCCGATCAGCAGGACCAGCATGTACTCGGCTAGTCGCCGCGCGAAATTTCGCGGCTTTGTCACGTACCAGACATAATTAAAACTCTCTTCTATTTTTTGCACCATCGAAATGGCCGTGTAAATCAAAAACGCGAGGCCCATCGCGCCGAGCAAATTGCCATTGACGTTGTTCACGATCGTCATTAGCTGATTCGTGATGTCGACGCCTTGCTCCCCTAGCGGTTCCAGCACCACAAACAATCGAGACTCGAGTTGCTTGTGTACGCCCAGGCCTTTGAGAACCGAAAAACTGAACGCCAGTAAAGGGACGATTGACAGCAAGGTCGTGTACACAAGGCTCATTGAGCGCAACGTCAACTGGCCCGACATTACGTCGCGCAGCACGGCGTACAGGTAGCGCAAGACTGTGGCCACGACGCGACCCGGCAAGCCGTATTGGGTCAGCGTGTCGCCCCAGACAAAAGCATCAATTTTTTCAGAGAGGCTGCTACTCATGCCAGCCATTGTACATGCCGCCTAAGCCTCGGTGATACGCGTAATCGCTTCCCGGTACTTATTCGCAGTCTGTCGCAATACGTCAGCGGGGAGGCCGGGACCCGGTGCGGTTTTGTCCCAATCCAGTGTGTCCAGATAATCGCGGACGAACTGCTTGTCGAAGCTCGGCGGGCTTGTGCCGACTTTGTAGTGTGACACGGGCCAGAATCGTGAGGAGTCGGGCGTCAGCAGCTCGTCGATGAGATACATGTGACCGTCATTATCGAGCCCGAATTCGAACTTGGTGTCCGCGATGATAATGCCGCGTTCGAGCGCGAAGTCGGCGGCCCGCTCGTAAATCCTGATCGAGACGTCGCGCACGCTGCTGGCGAGATCCTCTCCAATGAGTTCGACGACCTTGTCGAAACAAATGTTCTCATCGTGGTCTCCGACGTCAGCTTTGTTCGCCGGCGTGAATAAAGTCTCGGGCAATTTCGAGGCCTGCTGCAGTCCGGGCGGGAGTTCGATGCCGCTGGTTGCGCCAGTTTGCAAATAGTCGCGCCAGCCGGAGCCAATCAGATAGCCGCGCACCACGGCCTCGATAGGCAGCGGCTGCAGTCGCTTGACCACGAGTGACCGGGAGCGTAACCGGTCGCACATTTCCGGGTCGGACAGGACGTCGTCGATCCTGAGATCGGTGAGTTGGTTGTCGATGAGGTCCGCCATCATGTCAAACCAGAACAGGGAGATCTTCGTCAGCACTTCACCTTTACCCGGGATCGGGTCCGGCAACACGACGTCATAGGCCGACAGGCGGTCCGAGGTCACGAGCAGCAGGTGATTATCGTCCACCGCATAGATGTCACGGACTTTGCCTCGGGCGATCAGGGGCAGCTCGGGAATTGCGGATTCGAACAAGGCGTCAGCGTCGCGCATGGGTGAACTTTGACTCTGTGGAGATACGATGCGGGCGATGATCGCCGTTAGCTTGCGACGAGGCAAGCCGCGGCGATAGGAATAGGGCGCGGCAACCGTTAGGATCATCCGCTGACCCCAATCAGGCGGTGGCAATGAAAGCCTTGCTCGTGCTCTTTGGCGCGTTCGTCGCCTACCAGGTGTTCCGCAGTTTCGTCGCGGGCTATAAAACCTTCCAGCAGCAGGACGCCCGTAATCCGAGGTTTAACGATGGATTCGCCCGCGCACTGTTCCAGAGCATGGGCTATCTCGCGAAGGTCGATGGTCGCGTGACCGAAGACGAAATTCGCGCGGCGCGCAGCATCATGCACCGCCTTGGCCTGGGACCCGCCGCCGTGCGTGGCGCAATTAATCATTTTAACGAAGGCAAGGAGCCCGCATTTTCTATCCTGCAGACGATGCGCCTTCTTCGCCGCGTCGACGCACGAGCCGCCGAAGAACGAAGAATGTTCGTACGTCTGATTCTTGAGGTGTCGCTGGCAAAAAGTCGTTTGCATCAGCGGGAGCGGGCGGCGATCTGGAGTATGTGCGTCGAACTCGAAATAGGCCGCGTTGAACTGGCGCAACTGGAAGCGATGATTCGCGCGCAAAAAGGCTTTCGGCGTTCTCCGGCCGGTGATGCCGATGCGGCGCGTGTCAGTGCTGCCTACGAATCGCTGGGTGTCAATCGCGATGCCAGCAACGATGAGATCAAGAAATCCTACCGACGCCTGATGAATCGTAATCACCCGGACAAGATTGCATCGACCAACCCCGACGCTGCGGTGCTCGCCGAAGCGCAGCGCCGGACGCGTGAGGTACGCGTGGCTTACGAATTGCTCAAGGCACGTCGTGCTATTCGATAGCAAAGCTGTCCGATCGATGTCGGCTCAGGTACATTCAGGTCCCAACACAAGGAAAATACCGTGACCCCGTTGATTGCTCCCTCAATCCTTTCAGCCGATTTCGCCAGGCTTGGTGACGACGTGCAAGCCGTTCTGGATGCGGGCGCGGATATCGTCCATTTCGATGTGATGGACAATCACTTTGTGCCGAATCTCACGATTGGTCCGTTGTTGTGCGATGCCCTGAAAAACTTCGGCATTGAGGCGCCGATCGATGTTCATCTTATGGTTGAACCCGTTGATCGCATCATTCCGGATTTTGCAAAAGCAGGGGCGAGCTACATTACGTTCCATCCTGAGGCGAGTCGTCACGTGGATCGCTCACTGGGCCTGATTCGAGAGGTGGGTTGCAAAGCGGGCCTGGTTTTCAATCCGGCGACGCCGCTCACCTGGCTGGAAAGCGTGATGGATAAAGTCGACATGGTGCTGATAATGTCGGTGAACCCTGGTTTCGGGGGGCAGAAATTTATTCCGGCGGCGCTCGACAAGTTACGCGCGGCGCGCACGCTGATCGACGATAACGGTTTTGATATTCGTCTGGAGATAGACGGTGGCGTCAAGGTGGACAACATCGGCGAGATCGCGGCGGCCGGTGCCGATACCTTTGTCGCAGGCTCTGCTATTTTCGGCAGTGATGACTACGCGCAGACGATCGCTGCCATGAAGGCAGAAATTCAACGCGCTACGTCATGACGGTGAATGGGGTGCTCCTCATCGTCATGGCTCGCTACGCTGCGGTTGGACGGTGCCTACGGCACCTCGCCTGCGGCGCCTGTCGACTGGCTTCGCCGGTCTCGGAGTACTTCCGATGAAGAGCACCCCATTCACCGTCATATAGCCAGCGAGCTGTTCCGACTCCGCCCCGGCGCGATCTAGAATTTTCTATTTGGTCGGGCGCCGTAGACAACAATCGTTTTGCCGCTTGCGGTGACGAGTCCCTGTTCTTCGAGAACTTTCAAAACCCGTCCGGCCATCTCGCGTGAGCAACCAACAAGTCGGCTTAGCTCCTGTCGGCTGACCTTGATCTGCATGCCATCAGGATGTGTCATCGCGTCGGGTTCGTTACAGAGATCCATGATCGCGTGCGC
>Ga0209988_10000259_pt1 | contig 31295 bp, 39 predicted proteins | sample N075metaG_FD_183115 | JGI IMG/M metagenome (GOLD analysis project Ga0209988, IMG submission 183115) | Deep subsurface microbial communities from Kermadec Trench to uncover new lineages of life (NeLLi) - N075 metaG (SPAdes) (version 2) | ecosystem: Environmental > Aquatic > Marine > Ocean trench... | reverse complement strand
TTTCGACTGTCACAAATCCCGCATCTTCTGGATCAGGTGTTTGATATTCTGGTCCTGTCCCATGAACCCATATGAGATATTTGACAATTCCTGGTTTTTCTTTTACTGGAAGAAGAAGGTGAACCTGACCAAATCCGTTAAACAGTTCAGTTCGTCCTTGCTCTTCTGCAAATGAGCGCACTATGGAGCCATCCTCAGCCTGAACCCAAATATCATAATGAATTTGATCTACAAAATTTTTGGGATCATACTTGTTCTTGAAGTTTATTTTCCAGTCAATATCACAGCCTTCCATAGGATATCGAGGAGAATAATTATACTGAATCCCCATGGAGAATGTGTCTGTAGCAACTGACTTGCTGACATACTCATAAAACACTGTAGGGCATCCCAACATCTCTTCTTTTGTAATTGTCTCTACAACATCTTTGAAAGGATCCTCCGTCACATTTTCTTGGTAATCTAACAAGGTGTATTGTACCTGAATTGGAGCAATACCTGTGGTAACCCATGCATAAGTTAATGCTTTAAGTGGAAAAGGAAAATCATCTAAAATCCAGATTTTGTTAACATCACCACTATACCAACCAACAACAACTGTATCATCAACTCCGAGAGGAGTAACTATTGTTTCTGTATATATTGGAATTAATTGAGCACCGCCAATTGCTCCGATTTTCCCCCATGCGGGAGAACTGAACGCTTTTGGCCCATGAATAAGATCACCTTCCTGTGAAGTAGCAAAAGCACCTAACCAAGACAAAGAAGATTTGAATGCAATAGCGTATTCAAAAAGATCATCATCAAATAGAACCGGTTCGGGGGAAACTTTACCAAGGCCCATTGAGCCTTTGATAATTTTATTGCCATCCACAACTACAACTTTTGTATCCCATAATTGTTCACTGACATTTGTTACTTCTCCGGCTATCCAAAATTTCAATGTAATAGGTGCACAGTCATTAAGATCTAATTCACACAAAGCATACTCAAAATAATCTCCCACTTTGAGACCTTCTCCTAGATACCACGTACCCTCAACATTTACACCACCTGATGACATAGTGCCCTGACCAAACGCAAGGTTTGAAAAACCAAGACCAAAGACAATTGTCAGAAATACAAAAACTATAACATGCCGAATCACAGAAAATAATGACGAAATTAGCTAGTTAAAGGTTATTCAAATAAGCAGATATAGAGGAAAACTTAATTAGATTCTAGAAATGTGTGAATGCTCCAAAGTCCATATGTTTGAAGTAGAGTTTAAGCTAGACGGAATGAAAACCGTTCCAACACACAAGAATTGTGGTTTTGCCCTTGGAGAAAAACAAGCCGACAAATTCCAACGAGAACTGGTAAAGTCATGGGGTTTTGAGAGCGAGGACGATTAAGGTTAATAATAAAAAATAAAATTGAAAGTTACTGTTTAGACATTGGTCCAACAGCTTCTTTACAAACGTCTGTAGTACACTTGCAATCTGCGCTACATATGCAATGTCCTTGCATTGCACAATCGCACGAATAATCTGGATCGCCGCTATCGGCTTCGCATCCACATGCTTGATCTACCATATCTAGACAGACAATTCGCTCATTTTATAAGTTTAGCCCAGACCCAAAGAACTATCGCCTAGAAATGTTATCTAAAATTTCATTTGAGGATTTATGGATTAGATCAGCCTGTCGTTCTATTAGATTGGGGTCAGCATCTATGTCAAAGGATATTTTCAAAATATGGATAAGATCAGGTTGTTTTTCAATGGAATCCTTGAGTTTTACAAAGTTTTCCTTGTTGATATATCCCAAATAAAAATAACAGTCAGATAGCATTGAATTCTTAACAAAATAGTCGTGTTTTTGTTGGATCAGCAAAGAGTGATTATTTTTCTCAACGAGGTCAGAGAAGCCGATTGTTGACTTTAGCATCCGCACTAACAAAGAAGGGATTGACCTTTCAATACCAACTGTTTCATTTACAACGGATATTTTTTCGTTGACCGAATTTTTTTTCAATCTTCTCAATGAATCAAGCATGTGTGTTGGGCTGGACTTGCATTGGTTTAGTGCCAAAATACCGTCTGCCAAAAAAAATGATGCGCATTTTTGCCAACATGGTGCAAAAACACTTGATTCTTTAATTCCTTGTTTAGTTTTTTCACAACAAAAAAGCGATTCAATAAGTGAGTTTTTTGCATGGTCTTTGTAGAGGGTTAATCGTTTTTCTTTAACCTTTGAGAGAAGCATGCGTAGATCCCAAGACTCATCATGGATAATCCGCATGTTATCATATTGAATAAGTTTCTTTGATTGAGATTCGGACAACGAACCATGATAAATTTTTACAAATTTATTTTGAAATTGAATAATCTCATCATTCTGAGATTTGTCATCAAAAACAGTAATATCGTAATCACATGAATCAAAAAAAGTATCACTAGTTCTACATCCACCCAAGCCCACCGGATAATCAGACCAAGACTTTTCATTGATTAGGTCTTCATAGTTCATGATAATTCTACAATCTGAATTTTGTATAAAGGATCAAACTCGATAATTTTTACCAAAGAATTCAATGTGAAAGCATTTCCTTTAAATTATGAAAACATCTCGTTTTCTTCAAGCTCCTGTGGTGTAGTCCGGCTAAGCATACTGCCCTCTCAAGGCAGTGATCTCGGGTTCAAATCCCGACGGGAGCATTCCACTTTTGGGGATTTAGACAGGGTGCCGCATTTTGCACCACTATTCCCCTTTTCAAAAGTATGAAAAAAAAATACCTGAAAATTCAAGTGATTATTTGTTTTTGATAACCCACAATTGTCTCCAGACCTTCATCCAATCGGGATGATTTGGAGGATTTGTGGCTAGAAATGCTTCTAATGTTGTTGTATTCATAATGTAAATGAAATTTGGTAGAATTTAAAATTCGAAAACTAGATTCAACCTTTTACTCTTCTGACAAAAACTAATAATATCAAGGCCGGAAAAATTTGCACCCTGCATACTCTGTGCAAAAATATTGGAATAAAGCCCCCTAAGGAAAATTGCACTCAGTTATTAAATTTCAAAAAGATAAGAAAGGTTCTGATTCTATTTTGACTATAGGTAAGGAGACGGATTGATTGGAAGAAAAAAAGAATATTTAATGTTGGATTTAGGCCTAAAATCATTGAACCTTTCTTTGCATTACACAATAGTCTTTTGCAATAATGAAATATTGTGAGTTTTTCAATATTTTAGATTGAAATAAACATAAAACAAATGTTTAAAATGATTTTAATTTTTAAAAAAATTTAAACCCCATTAATATAAAAACTCCAAATTACTTTAAATCAAAGTATTTCCTATTACAAGAGAAGATCAAACCATGAATGCTCCAAAACAATCAAAAGGAAAAATAGAATCTCAGGAAGACTCTAAAATTTTAACCGAAAATAAAACATTTGAGGTATTTCAGCAAAGCATTGACAAGTATTTTAAAAATGTAAGTGTCAATACTGCGAGCTATCTCCAATCAGTGTCTGATCTTCAACTAGAAATAATAGAATCGAGAAAAAAGAATGCAATATCTGCTATATTGCTTCAAAAATATCTTACACGTAAAACAAATTCCGATGTCAAATTACCTGACGAGTCACTTCAAATTGTTTCCGACTTTACTGAGCAGACCAACAAGGTATGGAATTTTCAAAATCAATTGATGATAAAATCCCTTGAGGCTTTATCAAAAAATATTCAGGCATTCAATGAAAATTCTGATGCCTTTGCTGGTATGAATAAAGAATTAATTAAATCATGGGCCTCAATTATCAAGGAAAGAAAGAACAATAAAGAGTAAACAAAAAATATTAAAATTTATTTAATTTGTTAGGAAAATAGTTTATTTCTTTAAAGTTTTTTTCTATTTAACTAAAATACAGTATTACCTCGGTAATATGTAGGAAAATTGAATGAAAAATTTTTGGTGGTAAAATGAAAAAAGTAGATGTACTGATAAACTGTGATTTAGGAAAAGAAGAGAAAATTCTACATGAATTTAGAGAATTAAAGTCTAAAAAGGAAGCACATGGAACATTTGGTGCAAATGACATTATAGTAGAGATATCAACTAATGAAGCTGATTCATTAAGAAAAGAGATAACTTGGAAGATTCGAAATATTGCTTTGATTCGCGCAACTTTGACACAGACATCTATAGAAGGGGTAAATTATGAATAAAGCCTATGTTTTGATCTCAAGTGAGTCAGGTTCTGAGGACTCTATTATTACAAACCTCAATAGAATAGATAGCATAAAGGAAGCACATGGAACATTTGGTGCTTATGACATTTTAATCAAACTTCATTCAGATAATCTACAAAAAATAGAACAAGATATTTCCAAAAAGATTCGAAAAATTCCTAAAATTCGTTCAACTTTGACCTTATTAGTAAATGAAACTGGTGGAATTTCTAAAATTAATGAAGTAGAGAAAGAAGTTTTGGAAAAACACATGGCACAAGCTTTTGTAATTATTCACTGTCGTTCTTCAGATGAAATTGCAGTGTTAAACAAACTAAAAGAGATTCCTGAAGTAGTGGAAGCAGATATTTTAATTGGTTCTTTTGAAATCCTATGTACCATTGTTGCTCCAACCTATAATGAAATTTCTGATGTAGTTAGCAATAAATTTCGTAAAATAAAGAATATCAAATCTACAATTACATTAAATGTAGTAGAAAATCAAGGTTTTAGAAAATAACGATTTTACAAGTTATGTGAAAGCCATTACTTCGCCTTTGGCTACTTTTTCGGCAAACTTTTCTTTTTCTTCTCTTCTTTTTTGCTCTCTATCCACTCTAAGTCAATATTATTCATAATATAATTTATGGAGTATTATGAAGAAACTAAAAATTCATACATTAAAAAAAAAATTATTGAATAAACTTAAAGTTTTAAGAAATTTCACTATAATATTATCGTGCGTAACTGTAACTATGGATATTCAAAAATGCAAATGCCCTCCAGACTCCCCTAGTTATCTAAATAAAGATGATATGATTATTTGTAATTTTTGCGGAGGTTGGATAGAAGGTCAATATTAGAGATAGGAAAATGGCACAAGATTTTGAGTTACACATGAAAGAAAGTAAGTATCCTAATTGTCCAGAATGCAAAAATACTCTTCCTCATTGCCATTGTAAATGTCCTTACTGTGGTAATCCAGATTGTGTATGTGAATTTCCAAAGGCTTGAGGAAGGTAAAGTATACGACAGAAAATCCAATTCAAAATATTGAAAATCTGGAAAACGATATTTTACAGATTGAAAACGTAATGTTAAAATTTTACCAACCCCATAAAAAAGAATTAGTGAAAAAATCCATAGGTGAATTAAGATCCGATCTAAAATATTTGATGGTTCTTGTAAACAGTACAGAAATGGATAAAAAAGATTATAAAAAATTCATGGTTTTTTTAAGAGTACATTACAACTATTTGCAAGAACAATTGACATATTCTAATACTTTATAATAATGCTTTTTTTAGATAAATCGATTATCCTCTTTTACAGTGTTTAATACCAAGTGTGTAATGGTATTTTCTACATTTGGAATGCTCAATATTTTTTTTACAAATTTACTTAGTGATTTTCTATCCTTAAATTTTCCTATCACTAAAGTATCAGCATTACCGGTAATATCATAAACTGCACAAACATTTTCAATTTTTGCAATTTGCTCTTCTATTTCTATCATTTTTCCCTTTGTTGTTGTTACTTCAATTATTGCAGTTATATCATATCCTAAAGCTTCATGATTTAGTCTAACTGAATATCCCTCAATAATTTTTTTTTCTTCTAATTTTTTGATTCTTGAAATCATGGTAACTGTAGAAACATTTAGTTGGTTAGCTAAATGTCTTGCAGATTGTCTGGCATCAACTAGCAGATGTTTTAGAATTTTTTCATCTTTTTCATCAAAATTCATATATTTTATGTAGTCATACGGATATTTAAGAATAGATGAATTATCTATACAGATTTAACCTTTTTTTTCAATATATCTTATATTCATCTAAGATTTAGTAATACTAATGACTATGTTAATTACAACAAATCCAATTTTAGGGAAGATACAAAAGCATCTAGAGGAGTACGGACTATTGTCATCCATAGTAGGTGAAAAGTTAGATTTTGAACAGGATTACTTGAATGCAGACTTCCTTGGAACTACGGATGGTGTTGGTAGTGTAGGTTCCCTAAAACTATTTGATTCCCCAATTGATTATATCAACATTGTAAAAAAACAAAAATTTGTTAAATGTGATTTTGCGATGGGAGGTTCTGTAGGAATGGGGGTCCACCTTCATTCTTGGTGGAAAATGAGATTTTTTATTTCCTTCCCAGATTACATAAAGTTAGGTCCTTTTGATATTGGAACCATTTCAACCATTAAGAAAGGCTTGCTTCGGTCCAAGGTAGAGAGTTTTTTTTGGAGCGGATACCAAAAACTTACAACTTTACCTCCAGGATTAATTAGAGATAATGTTGCTGATACATTATATTCTGATCAATTGCTTAAAAAATTAATGACCGAATGTTTGTTAAAAGAACGAGTAATCCTAGTTTCACGATACTCCCCTCCAAAAGAAAAAAAGGCATATTCAACGAATTCCAAAATTGTAATAGAATCAAAGTGGAAATTCCAAAAAGATCTTTTTGTAGAGGGTTCGACTCTTGATATGTACGAAAGAATTGCTGAAATTGTAAAATCTACTATTGACAATTTAAAATATCATCTAAGATGAGAGTGTCAATGTCCATAACACAATTTAAACCACATAATGATCTTTTAAAAAAAATTCTAAATGCCTCTTTAGGTGAAGTTGTGACAGTTCTTGTAGAAAATTTGAATTGTAAAATTTATCTTGATTTAATAGAGCAAAATACCCCAAAACCTGGAACTGAGTTTGAAAGAAAAATTACCGTGTCAGCAGGAGGATTGCCATTAATTAGAGCAGTCATTAAATTTGATAGAAAAACCCTGCCTCCCTTTATAGTGAAAGATTTGTTGCAAAAAAGAAGGAAAATAGGTACAATTTTAGAACTAAATGGGATTCCAAATAAAAAAAACATTGTTTTCCTGACTCGGGATCAAAAGATGCTCTTCAGAATTTATGAAATAAAAAATGACGGTAAAGTGTGGTTTGAAATATCCGAAGAAATTAACCTTGACTATCTATATTCTATTCAAAGAGAATTTTCTTTACTAAATTAATTTGTAATTCATACTGTTTCTTTAACAAATGATTTTAGGGAAAATTTGCTCTACCAATGCGCCATTTTTCTAAACGTTTCCAATCCTCATCCAAAGAATCTTTGATTTGTTTAACCTTGTCATCGCTTTTCTTCATATGTGAAATAAGTAGGTCTTAAACAAAAAGTATGGTGAGAATATGTTGAACAGATGTTAAATTTTTGCAATTATTTTAAACAAATTTTAGAAATTGATTTAGGATGACTTAAATTTTAATTTAGTTGCCAAAACTCGACAAGGGCCTGTCATCCACCAAGCATACAGGTAAGACAAAAGGGAAACTGGGACAAGGCTTGGACTTCCGATATCTTGAGTTTCCCTCCCATACCCTTGTCGTTAATTTTTATCATCGAATGGAATTAAATGAAAAACTAATGTAGAACCATTCTCGAAGAACCAATATTTGAAAATTCTTGATGAATTAAAAATATAAAGAGAGTTGACGAAACATCGGCTCTACAAATTATTTTTTGAAAAATATAGAGATTGAACCAAAACTACCGTTCTCCTTGTTGGACTGAATTACTTTTTGGAAAGTAAAAAAGAATATTCTTTGGAATTTTATTTTGTCAACTTTTGATTACAGTAAAGTATCAAAGGAAAACAACATTTCTTAAAATTTTGTGCCTGTGTTGGCTTCAAAAAGTAATTTAATATCACGTTAATCTTTATTTATTACCGATTAACCCAAGTCTTTGTAGATTCGTATCTTCAGAGATTTGAACCAAAAAGGCAGTTCTTTTTAATGGAAGTGGACCGTAACAAATCCAACACTATCCTAAAATTGGCGGTTTATCTAAGTTAATCATGAGTCAAACCACTATAACACCAGAAATTGCAAAATTATTTCAAGGAAAAAACTTTGCCTCTCTTGCAACCTTGATGAATGATGGTTCTCCTCATGTTGCGCCTATCTGGGTTGACTTGGATGGAGATATCATTTTGATAAACACTGCAGTAGGACGTGTAAAGGAAAAAAACATCAGACGAGATAATCGTATTGCCCTATCAATTTACGACCAAGAAGATCCATACAATATGGTATCAATAAGAGGCAAGGTAATAGAACTTATCACAGAAGGAGCAGATGAGCATATTGACAAACTAGCAAAGAAATATTTTGGTGTGGATAAGTACCCCTTTCGTTCTCCAGATGAGCAGAGGATAATTTTGAAAATCCAACCTGAAAAAATCCATCATCAACAACCACGTCCACAAAAATGAGAAATTAATTCGCTTAGGTTTTGTAAAAGATGATTAATAAAAAATCTATTATGAAAAAATCTTTGAGTCTAAGCCCTTTTCAATATTTGAAGAAAAAAAAGAAAATTAAAGAAACATGAAACAAAACAAAAAAATTATTTTTGGAATTTCTATTGTAATAATTGGAATAGTTTTCATCAGTATCGCTGGAACGTTATTTTTACAAAATAATTTGAATAAAAATTACGAAAAAATGTTTTTCACGCTTCAAGATGATAACACGGTTTCTTCTTTTCCAAGTAAGGATACCTGGGTTGCAGGAGAAAAAATGACGTATGTTTCCACAAATAAAAATGGATTTTTAGTACTTGCAACAAGCACTGCAAGCGATACAGTTTTTGCCCTTAGCAGCGAAACGGGAGAGATTATGACCTTTCATGTGGGAAAAACACCAAAGGGTGTAAAAATTCGTCCTGATGGAAATTTTGCATTTGTAGCAAACGAGGGTTCAGACTCAGTTACTGTAATTGATCTTGTATTAAGATTGGTTCACAAAGAAATTCCAGTGGGTAAAAATCCACACAATATAATTTTCCATCCAACGGAGGATCTCGCTTTTGTTACACTTCAAGGTGATAATATGGTAGCAGTAATAGATGCAAAGAAATTTGAAATAATTTCTTCAATTCCAGTAGAAGGGTCTCCACACAATTTGGACATATCTCCTGATGGAAAGTTTCTTTATGTGGCAAATGTGGCCACAAATGACATTGCAGTAATTAATTTAGAAAACCAGCAAATTATAACAAGGATTCCTGTTAGTGCTGGCCATCATGGAATAGATGTCTCCCCTGATGGTAACCGAGTCTACGTGTCCGGAATTGGTGATAGCGTGATCAGTATTATAGATACACAATCACTTGACGTAATTAAACAAATTAACGTAGGAAAAGGTCCTCATGGAATCCGGGCAAGTTCTGATGGTTCCCTTCTATATGTTGCAGTAACACAAACAAATCAAATTGTGGAAATTGATACAGAGAGATTAGAAATTACCAATTCCTTGACAACAGGAAATATGCCGTTTTGGATTGCGATACCAGGTAATCCTTGAGACAAACATTTAATCTGTTCAAAGAAATTTGATAAAATAATATCAAATTATTAAGGATCAAGTTTGAAAAACATTTTTGCAAAAACACCATTTGTTTTCAACCTATTTTTTCTACTGATTTCTGAATATGTAGTAAATGAAATTGTTTTGATCAAAACGTCTTTGATTCTAGATTCATAGAATTTTCCTTCAGAATCTTATGGCATCCGCAGAAACAGTTGGTATGTGGCATATCATGAGAATTTCTGTATGTACATTCCTTGGTATGTTCCATGAAGTTGATTGGTTTGAGGTGTTATCTGTTTTTCCAACCACTTTGTGTAAAATGCAGAAATAATTAATCTGCTCGTGGAGGGATAACTTCTTCAATATCTATTCCACGTCTAGTTATCTTTGAGTTGGTCTTGCTTTTGATATCATTCAAGTATCGTTGTATCATTGCTATGCCATCAACTATTTTTGGTGCGTTGTTTTTTACAAATTCAATTCTGTCTGAAGCAGTCCTTGGGGGATTGTCAACATAGTTTTTCATTGCTCTTTCACCATCATAGTCTACAAAGGCTATTCTTGCACTAAAATCAGTTCTTTCCAAAACAAGGCTATCTCCACCTACCAATGCAGTATGATATGGATGTTGCATAATAGATTCAGAAAATTTTTGGGAGTTTGATATTTTATTTGCCAAGAAATAGTCAGAAAATGCGTTAAAGTTGGCAAGTAAGTAAAACGTTGCCTCCGGCCTTGTTGTCTTAACTCCTTCAATTTTGTTTAGAGCCTGATAGGTATAATCCCCCATAATATGATGAATGCTCCTAGTTATTTCAAAATATTCATTCATCTCTGTGCTTTCTTGGAATCCTGCAATCGCAGCATGTTGGATTGGAGTAGATGTTGCAGTATATTCTGTTGCAAGTATTTTTTTGAAATGTTGTCTTAGTTCATACGTATGCTGCGGGAAAAGGACATATCCTAATCTGTATCCTCCTGCTGCATGGGACTTTGACAATCCATTTGTGACAAATGTACCTTCAGGGTATATTCTACCCATGCTGACAAATTTGTTGATGTCGTAAGTTGTTTGGGCATAAATTTCATCAGAAATTACAAGAATCTCGAATTTTCTGCAGACATCTGTAATTTCCTCTAATTCAAGTTGTGAATACACAAGTCCTGTTGGATTGTTTGGATTGTTTAAGATGAGAATCCTTTGTCTATCGTGTAGTCTTAGTACAAGGTGTTCAAGATCATTTGGAGTAATTTTGCCGATTGGACGAGCAGGCAACATGTGAAAATTTTTCTTTAGAAGTCTTATTTGTGGAAGATAACCAAGCCATGCTGGAGTGGGCAATATCACGGTTCCATGTAGGACTTGCAATAGATTGAAAATTAGCTCTTTTGTGCCAGGTCCAACGTATACACGTTTAGAATCTATTTCAATTCCAAAATTTCTTTTGTTGTATTGTGAAATTGTTTCCCTAAGTTCTGGAATCCCAGGAACTCCTGCATATGTTCCCTTATTTGCATTTTTGATTAACGCATCTTGTACTGGTTTTGGTACCGGAAATGGAGATTGTCCAAATGCAAATCCATAGAACCCAAAACTGCATTCAGGATGAGGACAAACAGTATGAAATTCTTGCAAAAATGTGTTTAATTTAAGATTCTCTGGAAGTTCAATGTCTTCCACCTGTTGGTCAATGATAAATTTTTTCATTGGTTTTTCTCCATGTTATATCGTATGAACTATTTATCTGAACAGAGTTATCATCTTTTCTATTATTTTACATTCTAATTTTTAACATCTAGTTTGATCATGAAATTCTAGCCAATGAAAATAATTTTCATTAAAAATATTCTAAAGGTGTCTTACTTTATAGATCAAATCATATCCAAAGAGTGGAGCATTAAATCAATTTGACAAATCCCGATGGGAGCACACCTGTTTTTAATATAATAATTGAAAATCAAAGAATTAAATCTGATTGTTTTGTTGGAAATGTTGATGATTATTCTCTACATTAGGGACATTTAGAAATATCAGAAAACCATAGAAAAAGACAATGTATAATCAACTGAAAAGAACTTTGTCAATAAAAATAAAACGTTTAGATATGTTCCCAAATCACTTTTTTGGAATTGCTGAGATAAACAGAGAAGATTACAAGATTAACATTCAGGGCCAGAGTTTATTGAGAGACAAATTAATCAAACTGCCAATAAAATTTAAAGATGAAAAAGCATTATTACGTTTAAGTGGAATTAATGGTTCCTATGTTGAGGATATTGTAAGTTACTCAGGAAATTCAGAATGGATAGAAATAGATTCTGATAGAATTTTGTACTATCTGGCAGATCATCAAGACCAAATTGACACTATAGATGTTTTAAGTAGATTCTAAACAAAGTTAGAGTTTATGACATTATTCTCAAGTAATTTCAGATTTGTTTACTAGAATGACTACAAACCTTTTGGATTACTGCCAACGGAACCAATAATACTAAATGCTAAGAAAATCATAAATCTAGTAAATCTTGATTAATCTGGGAAAAATTTTCCTTCAGCTTGTATATGGTTGTAACAGTAAAGATAATGAAAATCTAGAGACATTACAAAAGCAAATGCAAGAACGAATCAATTTTCTCAACGAACAAGATATCACCAGTTACAATGATCCCACATTATTAGAGTACTACGAATTACACAGTCAGATTCAGCAATGTCTTTTTCAGGATCACACCAACCAATACTTGCTTTATGCAGGAATTATTGTAGGCATTTCTCTTTTCGTTTACTTTCGTTGGTGGATGATAAAGAAAGGAGAATCTAAAAAGAAGTTAAATTTCAAGGGTTAATCTATGAAAAAAAAGACAGTTGGTATGGCAGCCTCAGTAATTTTAGTTGCAGTGGTATTAGGAACGTTTGTCTGGCCAAATCCTGTAATACAAAATCCGAGCTTTGCATGTGCTTTAACTGAAGGCAATCCACAAGGCCCTTACTATATCCCAGGGGCACCATACAAAGAGAAACTTGGAGAATCACTTGAAGGACAAAAACTAATAATTTCTGGACAGGTCTTAAATCAGCATTGTAATCCCATACCAGAAGCCATAGTTGATGTTTGGCAAACTGATTCAAATGGGAATTATTATTTTGAAGATTTTACACTTCGTGGAAAAATAAAAGCAGACAAGTATGGACAGTATAAACTTGAAACCATATTTCCTGGTAAATATTCAGAAGCTGGATTTATGCGTCCAGCACATATTCATGTAAAGATCTCAGCTCCTGGTTTGCTATCTCATACTACGCAGTTATATTTTGAAGGAGACGAACACCATGACTTTTTTGTAAAACCTTCTTTAATTTTGAAATTAGATGAAAAAGATGGAACAAGGTATTCTGATTTTGACTTTGTTATTTTTACTCCATGACGAGTTTTCTAATTAACCAATATACAAAATAAAAAAAACTAAATGCTATGTACCTACAGGAATTGTATGGGTAACCTAAAGGCCACATCAATTGATCATGTAAATATGAAAGTCAAGAACTTGGAGAAAAGCGTAGAGTTTTACAAAAATCTTTTTGGCTTTGAGATAAAAAAAGAAGAAAATCCAAACAAAACAGATGTACCCTCAAAAATCATTGGAAATAATGCAATCAAGCTTTGCCTGTATGAAGTACCTGACATGTCACCAGAAGGGGGAATTGCGCACTTTGGCTTTAATATTGCAAATTTTGATGAAATAATAGCGAAATGCAAGGACCTTGGAGTTGAGATACTATATGGAGGAGCGATTGATTGGGAAAAATCAAAATCAGTCTACATTGTAGACCCCAGTGGTTATGAGATAGAACTGGGGGAAGTTTCTGGTGGCGGTTTGTAGAGTATATTTAAAGTTGAAGATTACAATATCTCTCAAATGTCAGTCTAAATTACTTCAATAATTCAAGAGTATAGTAATTTATTCAGAACTATGTTTTAAGTATACTCATACCTTATGAAATTTTTATAACCAAAACATTTTATTCAATTCTCATACTTCCCAAAAAATAATTTTAAAATTAACTTAAATTACCAAACCCCAAAAGCTATTTCTTACAATATGAAATCAGTCCATTCAGAAAGAATGACCATCCCTTGTTGTGCTCCTCTAGACTCGCAGGTCCCTGTTCCTTGCCGGTAAATCCTGTATGGGTCAAGGTCAATCTAGTTTTGTTATCTACTTGCTCTAATTCCCAGGTTACAATGGTTTCAGCAAAGTCAGAAAACGCCTGCCACTTCCAAGTATGGACTAGTTTTTTATTCTGAATTATCTCAAGAACCTTTCCTTCATTGATAAAATCCATATCCAATTTCATCCTAGAGTTTTTTGAATCTTTTAAAAATGAAAGCTTGAATTGCCCCCCAACTTTTGGCTCCAATATTGCAGCATCTGGAAACCACTGAATCAGCTCCTGTGCATCAGAAATTGCACTAAATACTACCTCAGGAGAGGCATCTATTTCAATTACTTGTTTAATTTCATTTTGTGTCATTTTTTTTTTCTCCCCGTAGCCTACGTATTATTATTTTGATTTAGGGATTTTACCTCTTTATGGTTTATTGAATGGTTTCAATTAAAATCAAAAAGTTACAAAAAGAGCCTAAAATGGACCTTTTTAGGGAAAGCTTTTCATCAGGGAAGCCTATGTTATCCCAATATGGACCCAAAAGAACTGTATGAAAAAATCATGAACATTGACTCACAGATTAGATTTGCAACAATTGCAAACAAAGACGGAAAAATTGAACATACTGGTCATCGTGAGGGTGTAACAAATGTTCTGACTTCAGAGGAAAGTAAAAAATCACTTCAAAGGGCAATAGATTCTTGGAATGCTCGTAATGATCTTTCAGACAAGATTGGTGAAGGCAAATATGTCTTGGCAGAATATGCAAAGATAAAGCGTATTACAATTCCTTATGGAGGTGAACATCTAATCTATCTAACCACTGATGTTCAAGCTGATCATACAAAAATTATAGCTGAAACACTAAAGTTACTGTAAATTATATTTCTAAAAACTTTAGTAGACAAGCCTATTGTAAAATCAGCTCGAACAAATCGAAAATTCTTTATGAATTAACAGTATAAAAGAAGATAATGACGCACAGGTTTTTTTCAAATGTCTTTTGGAAAATATCCGAGATTATTGAGTAAGGTTAACAAAGATTTGTTTTGCAACGATTATCTCATTTTCAAAGTCATATGCTAAGGCATAAAGCATTACAATTGAGCCATTTGGAAAGGGAGTGACATTGCTAATAATTATACTGTTCTCAGAAGTAGATTTTACAGTATTTGGAAAACAACTAACACATCCTATTTGATAGGAAGAGGTATTTTCATCCTGATCCCAGGTTATTTTAATTGTGGCCTTGTCATTGGTATAATCCAAAACAGTTGTTTGAATATTTTCAAACGGTTCTGCGTATGCTATTCCCATACTAAACGCCAATAATGGAAGCAAGAAAACAAGTTTTCTCATCAGATATTTTGATTCTTGTTTTATCTTTTAACATTTACTATTCAATTTGAGGTAAAAATGAGCGTGGAACCAATAGTGATTTTCGATTTTTGGGGATGTTTTAGGTATAAGGCAAATGATCCATTCGTATTAAATTAAAATTCAAGATCTCTATTCGTTTACAAGATTAGAGTCTAGAGGATATTGTGGCTTTAAAATTTCTAGTATCTTATCAATGAATTGCTTGACAAGATATAAAATATTTGTAAAATATCTTTTCGGGTTTTCATAATGGGCGGAGTCCCAAAAAATAGCAGGATGATCATCATCTACAAGTTTTACTCTCAAATAGTTTCTAGGTTTATCTTTTCCTATTGTTCCTGCATTTTTTAGAAGAGAGTCATAAGATTCCAATTTTTGTTGATTCCGAATTTCCCACAACCTACTGCTTGCACGATTCCAAAAATGTTGGTATTTTACTTGATTTCTACTTTCGTATTCAGCATGAAACCCAATTATATCATAGCCATATCGGTTTAGACCATCATTAAATTCTTGGTCAGTAATTATTTTTTCCTCATGGATAGGTTTTTGAAAATATTTTTGAAATTCTTCAATCATCGCCTTTGCTTCATCGGTATGTTTTGCCTCAAGAGCCTGAACAATATCTGAAGGATGAATTTGATTGGGAGATAATCCCAAACTGAGTTTTTTATTAATTTCTGCAAAAATCAAGTCCAAGGATCCATTTGCATAAAACAAGAATCCGTCTATTAGAATCTCTGTAGAAATTTTATCGTTTGGAAAAATATCTAATGAAATGGAAGTGGGTATTTTATCCAAATTAATTTCGGTATAAAATATTCGGTACTGAATAGAATCAATTAACTGGTTTCTTTCTTTATTTGTATTCAGACCTGATTCCATCGTTAATTTTTTTAAAAAAATTAGATTAAAATCAGGTTTGTTAATATTTTTCTGCTTTTAGGGCTCAAAGTCTTTGTATATGTAAAATTATTTTAAAAATAAAAAAAAGAAGCTAGTTGCTTCCAATCAGGAATATTACGCTTGCACTGGTGGTGATATCTTGGTCTGAAGAGAATACAGGCGTAGATGATTTGAAGACAGCCTCTTCTGCAAATGCACTTGTTGTTCTAAATATGGGTATGGGTGGAGGCATTCCAAATTCAGACAAAGTAATTGCCTTTACCCCAATTATCTTATGATCTAGAGGAGCTAGTGCATTTTCTGCTTTCTTTTTTGCATTAAGAATGGCCTTGCCTAAAAGATCATCTTTTACCTCAAGTTGTTTTTGTGGAGAAAGAGTAAAAGATACGTTATCGACCCTATTTGCACCGGAGGAAACTGCACCATCAATAATGTCTGCTGCTTTGTCCAGTTGACTAGTTTCTACAGTAATGGTATTTATCACGCGATAACCAATTAGTTCTTGGACATACCTTTCAGTGACAGGATCTCGGTAGTTGTCATAAATTGGATAGATACTGATTCTTGAGGTACTGATTTCATCTTCGGAAATTCCCAAAGTCTGTATCGTATCTACAATTGACGTCATTGATTTAGAATTTGCAAATAGTGCATCTCTAGCTGACTCTTCTTGGTTTTCAACCCCAAAGGTGATCACAAGTAAATCAGGTTCTACCGAAGTGGTAGCAATACCTGTTACTGAGATTACTTTTTCACGAGAAGGAAAAGGAGTTATTTCTGCGTCTGCTTGATTTTCTGTAAGTGTTGTAGTTACAGTAAAGGCAAGAACAATAATTATTCCTGCAAGTGCTGAAATTACCACTTGTTTGTTCATAGATATATGATTAGAAATGAGTATTTATGAAATCGGTGATAATTATTTAAAAAATTAAAATATCAAAATTGTTTCTTTAAATAACAAAATTATGATGAAGTGATATTGGGTCTGAGAGATATTGGACTAAGGGAGGAATATCGTTCGGATAGAGACGATATCGTGGCTGAGTTTTTCTTTCCATGTCTTAGCAATTGCATAGAATATGACAGATGTGTGGATTTTTTATCAATTCAAACCTTGGCCACCATTGCAATGACATTTGAAAATTTCTCCTCAGGAAAGGCAAAACTAAGAATGATAACAGGTCATAGGTTTAAGACAAGAGAACTTGGTATTTTGACTAAGCTTTTTTCTGAAAAGTATACCAAAAAATTTGATGGAAAACTAATCAAAGACTCTAAAATTCAAAAACTCCAAGATCTAATAAATAACGGCCAAATTGAGCTCAAGGTTGCTATCACAAATTCAGAAGATGTTGCAGGATCATTTTCCGAAAGAATAGGATTGTTTTTGGATAAAGACGATCAAATTGTTGCTTTTGTTGGAACATCAAAAGAATCATTTTCAACACAAACACTGGATTTTGAATCAGTGGATGTTTTTACTTCGTGGAACGATAAATCAAGGGTGGACAGAAAAAGAAAGGATTTTGAAGAATTGTGGGAAAATAAAACAAAGTATGTTGAAGTTTATGATTTTTTATTTGCAGAGCAAAGCGGTTTATTAAAATTCTCCTCAGAATGGGCATACGACATTTAAATCTGAAAGGATTCCTCTAATCTTGCTTTATTTTCATAAAAATTCATTCTATTAATTTTGTAATAGATTACTTCTCCCCTTCTTTCTATTACAGCAATAATTGGCTCTTTCCCCATTTGTGTAATTTGTTCAATTTTTTTTTGAAGATTCCCCATCTTTTCTTGTTGACCCTCATTTAGTCCAAAAATTAAGAATTTTGCTCCCTTTTCTCCAAATTGTCCTCTTTCGTAAACACGAAAGTCAGAACCAAATCCAAATCCGTCTTTTACTACATAACCTCTATTCCTCAAATCACGATATATCAAAAACTTGGTAAGAGCTTCAGGATCTTGCTTCTGGGAGATATGCAAAAGGTCATCAAAATCAACTTTTTTCTTGCCTTTTTTCAGAATTAATTTATCGGAATAAAGTAGGTATAAAGATTCAAAAAATTTTAAGGATAATTTGTCATTTTCAAGTTCACCATATCCCTTTAGTTCAAGCTCATGGATCATTTCATTATTAGAAATTAGAGTTTGACCAGAAATTAATTCACCTTCAACAAGAGGAGTATCTTCCATGATGATGAGAAAACCAAAAGATTTCCATATTTATGTTGGCAAACATCAATAGTTTTCTGATTCTTTTAATAAATTGTCGTTAGAATCAGTCATACTCATCATTCTCATATTCGTCCTTGTCAGGATCTAGTACACCTAAATGATACAATATTAGATAGTTTTGCTTCATAGGATATGATATTTTGGTATGAATATAAAAGTATGAAAGTAAGAAGACATTACACCCAGATCAAACATTAGCAACCCAAGAAGAGAAGTCATGATGGAATTATGCTATAATAATTTCTTGTTTGTAAGATTTTTGTGATGACATGCCCCCATAACCTGGATCTGTCTTTTGTTTTGGATTCAATGTCGTATCATGATGACAAGATTTGTTACATACGGGGCAGAACTCTCTATCCAGTGTTATGCATTGACAAATATGATTTTTCATGTAAGCTTGTGCGGCTTGATTCCACTCTCCTGTCCCATTACAATAAACACATACCTGCGAGGGTCTCCCAACTCCTTTGCAAAATTCACATACGTCATCTATCATGTTAACTCATCGCCCCATCTATAGCTGGTATAAAGTCAATATATTTGCAAAGGCAAGAAGAGACAGTCTAAAGTTCTAATTTGGATATAATTATTGGATAAATGATTGTCTAACCGTTAAAATATGGGCATTTTTGTTTGATGATATCATGCACGGTGCTAATTATAGATCCGGAAAGGGACAACCTTTTACTCGAAAGAAGTTCATCAAAGGTAAACCCCAGATAAAAATTGCAAAATTCCAAGGTGGAAAAAAGGGAGAATATGAATATTGTGTTCAATTACTTTCAAAGGATAAAGTCCAGATTAGACATATGGCAATTGAAGCATGTAGATTGGCTGCAAATAAAACATTAGAAAAAACTACTGGGGAGACGGGATATTATTCTAGGTTACGGATTTATCCACACAACCTTCTAAGGGAAAATAAAATGATAGCAGCAGCTGGTGCAGACAGACTTCAGGAAGGAATGAGAAGGGCTTGGGGAAAAGCCGTCAGCCTGGGTGCTAGAGTTAGGGCAGGACAATGTATTATGGAATTATATGTTAATGACTCACACGTAGAAGCTGCAAAAAAAGCACTAAAAGGGGCATGTGTGAAACTGCCAACAACACCAAGGATTAAAGTTTCTGAGTATGGTAAACTATCACCATAAATTTTCAAAGTTTGATTTCTTACTTTTTACAAGTTTTACAAATTCTTGAAATTCCTTATCTGTAGGTTCACGATTCAGAATTCTTTTTGATTGATAGTAAAATGAATTGTAAATTCTTCCGACAATAATTCCAAGTACAAATGATTTTGACTCACCTACACTTGACAGTGATTGAAGGAGTTGTTTTATTTCATTTTTATTGGAAATAGTTTCTTGAATTTTTTCTTCGATTTTATTTTTTAGAATTTTATCCATTGTTTTCATTGTATGAAATAGTTAAAAACAGTTTAATAGCCAAATTCGTTTCTCATGATTGTTGCAGTTATAGTACAGTCTGGTTAGTACTCGTGCTTGCCAAGTACGTGACCCGGGTTCAAATCCCGGTAACTGCACCACTCAACTAATATCAGATTGTTTTAATCCTCTTTCTATTATTCGGAGCGCGTCTTCGGCTTTTTCAGGTTTAGGTAGTTGAATCATAAACACGTTGTCTTTACCATAAGAGGACTTTGGAGATGAGATAGCAAGCATAGATGTTTTTGCCAAGGATTGAAAAAACAGAATATCCTTATTTGCATTTACTAGGATTTTTTCTACAATTCCACCTTGAGAAAAAGTAAATGTAACTTCAACAAAAACATGACCTTTCCCGTCCTGTAATATGTTAAGGTCTGTGTCTATTGAGAGTGACTTTCCTGCAACCTTTGACAAGAGTTCATCATATTTTCTTTCCTCGAGAATAATACAGGGGACAGATTTTCCATCAAAATCAAAAATGGTTATTCCATTATGTACTTGCTGGAGTAATTTTTTGAGTTCTTCAGGCATCTTTTTCTTGCAACTTTGGAGCTATTTTGTCACCTGCTTTCATTAAAAATGGCGTGAGAAAGGCAGTAATTATTGAAATTACACCAATTAATGGGAACAAAAATGCACTTATCGCGCCAACATCAAGTCCAGTTTTAATAATTACAATTGAGAATTCTCCTCTTGGGGCAGCTAGTGCAAAAGCAGAGTGAATTGATTCTCCACGTTTTTGTTTGAACAAAAGATTTCCAATCATATTTCCACCAAACTTCATAAAAATGGCAACTGCCATTAACGCAATAGCAATGTACATGTAATCTCCAAGCTGAGAAATATCCATCAAAGCACCTACAGAGATAAAGAAGATTGCGACAAACATATCTTTGATAGGCTTGGTTAAGATCTTTGAGATTTCAGAAGATTTGGATTCTGCTACAAGGACTCCGGCTAAAAATGCTCCAATGGCTACTGACAGTCCTACAAGGTTGGCCAAAAGAGCATAACCAAAGCAAAGTCCGAGAACGCTCAAAAGCAGTATTTCACGATGCTCTGTTCCTGCCACTCTATCAATTAAGGGTGGAATGATTCTAGCTCCCACAGTAAATGTGCCCACGATCAATCCGAGTGCTACTAATACTACAACCAAAACAGATTCTATTGACACTGATCCAACCAGAGCAATAGATTGTAACGATGAAATTAAAATTACGGCAATTACATCTTCTACAATTAGGATACCTAAAACAAGAATAGATGATTTCCTTTTGATTCGTCCCATCTCCTCAAATATTTTCACTATAATTGCAGTACTGGAAATCGAAAGAGCGGCTGCTATGAATAATGAGTCCATAAAATTCAATCCAAGTGCAGTAGCTGCATAAAACAGAACACCTAAGGTAGAAAATAATCCAATAGTACCTATACCTACTGCCGCTCTACCAATACTTTTGATTTTAGAGTATGGAAACTCAATTCCAATTACAAACATCAATAAGATTACGCCGATTTCAGCAAACAGGTTTAGAGCAGAAACATCAGATAAAATTCCCACACTGCCAATTATTTCTGATCCAGGACCACCTCTAGGAAGTATCCAAGCCCAAAGTGGCGATAAAGGACCTATCAGCATTCCTGCAAAAAGGTAGCCAATAATCAAAGGTTGTTTAATTTTGAAAAACGCAAGTGTTACTATTGCACCTATTATCATGATAAAAGCTAAATCGGTTACAAAAGTAGTATGCGGAAGTTGGGGGGTAATTTGATCAATTATGTTGGATATTGTTTGATTCAACGATTGTTGGATGTCAACAGAGTCAATTTGTAAAGCAAAATTTTGCATGATCTCATACAACAAATTTGTCTAAAAACAGTTGTGGTTCTAAAATAATTGTAAAAATTGGGCTCAGAATAATTTGAAAATGTTGCCGGTCCAATTTTACAGTAAAAATGATTTTAAGAAATTTTATTATGTTTTGAAAGTCTTCAAGCCACGTAATTATTGTTCAATCGCAGAGCGATAAGAAGGTCAGCTGAAAAAATGTAAAAATGTGACCTATGGTATCTGATTGCACAATCGGTAATTGTGAGATTACCCATGTATTAATAGTACGGTACTATACCGTACCATATGATTCAATGTGAATATTGTCCATTGGGATTTATTGATACACCCAACGGTCTTGCCGAAAAGACATTTCATGAGTTACTACATGACCCAAATGTTGTTAATAAGTAACTCATTACATTTTTTATTTTAGACCCAACTTTTTTATCATTATATTTTCATTTCAAAAGACATGGTAAAGAAACCATCAAAGAAAGAAAGAACGAAAACATCAAATCAAAAAACAAAACCTCCAAACAAATCAAAAATTGTTAAAAGAGAACCAACTCCAGCTGCTATTTTAAAAAAAGTCGCAGCAGTTTCCGATTCCACGAATGGACTACAAAAAGAGATCAAAGCAATGTCCAAGATTTTTGGTGACAATCAAAAAGTCCTGGTGTCCATGAAAGGAATGATCGATACCTTAACTTCCACGCTAGAAAATATACAAAAACAATCCACTCGATTGAACGTTATTGAGAGCGATACACAAAAACTTTATTCAGGATTAAATCAAGTAAGAACACAATCAAATCTAATTACAAAAATTAATGACCAAACCACGAAACTTCAAGAAGAAGTAAACAAAATGAATCAAATACAAAAGGCATCTCCCAAGCCTGAGGAGTTATCTCGACAAGTTGAAGATAGCATAAATTCCATCCATAATAATTCTCAGATGATTATCAAGATAGCACAAAGAATTGATGAGGTAAGAGATGATTTGCGCAACATTTCAGGCAAAACCGATTTGGTAGTGAATATTGGCCAAGAGATCGAAATTCTAAAAAATACAGTCGAAACCATTTCTGAAAAAACTGACAAAATTGAATCGTCCTCCGATACAATTTCAGATCTAAGGAGGGAATTAGGTAGGATTGTAGATAAAACTGAATCTTTTTCCAATTTGAATTCAGATCTAAAGGCTATAAAAATGACAATTGATTCAATTTCAGGAAAAGCAGAGAAAATAGATTCCCTTGGGGGAGTGATTGATGGACTGAAACAACAATTTGAGACCGTGGCTGATAAAACCCAGATAATCTCTGATTTTGGTGGAAAGATAGACAAAATTGAGACAGTAATTACCACTCTAGCTCAAAGAGCAGATTCTACAGCCTTTGTTGGTGAGGGGTTAAAATCAGTTCAAGATGATTTGTTAGATTTTAAAAATAGTGTTTTTGATAAAACAAACACCATCGAACAAAAAGTATCATCAATTAATGATATGCTAAAAAGACAAGATGCATTATCTGCAGAATTTCATAAAAAAACAGACCGAGTATTTCAAGAACTTCAATCAATCAAAACTGTCACAAACAAGGTATCTACTGATACATCAAAGGAGATGATTGCATTACTGAAATTGTCTGAATATCAATCAAACATAAGAATGCAATCAGAAACAAAGTATGGTGAAGCAAAAGACCTTGAAAAAATGGCGTCTCAGACTATCAACATAGTCAACCTATTTGATAGACTGTCGATAGAATCAGATGACAAAATTCCGTTACCACATGAAGTGAGAAATTGGGCAGTAAGTAAGATTCTTGATTGCGCAGATAAATGGGAAATTAGATTTAGTGAGGTATTTACTATTTTGACTAACGCCATAGGGCGTGAACTATTAAAAGAATCAATCAGAATTCAACAGATAAGAGACATTTATGGTATTAGAGCGGTAGATGAAATTAGAAAAGAGCTAAATATTTCCTAAACACCTGATGCTTCATCAATTGTGGCTAATTGATCTTTCTTACGTTGAAGGACTGCAAAGATTCCAATTATTACAGCAATCCACAATGTGCTAAAAACAATATTTGATACACTTACGTACATGTAGGGGGTGGCATCCATAATGTTTTCTTTAAGTAATGTGGCTCGATCGTTCATATCTAACATTCCTGTATGGTACGCAGAACTATCCTTAGGAACAACGGAAATTTTTTCTATGCTTGTAATCATAGAATCTACGTCGTTTTCTATTCTAAGAAGATTTGTAGATTCTGTTGGAAATATCCAAACTGGGTTTTTGCCGATGACTTCGCCGTCAAGGTTTTTTGTGTCCTCAATATTTACCATTACCACTGACAAATCTTGTTTTATTTCAACTAAATGAGCCTTAATCACTATGGGATCTGAGGAACCAACAATTCCATCAAAATGACCTCGTATTCTATCAAGGGGATAAATATCGACATTATAGCCATAGATTGCCATGAAACCTCCAAAGACAATAATTGCCATCATGCCAATCATGGAAATCTTGTAAAACTTGGTTGCCATTTTTTCTTCCTTCGTTAAAGCACGTGATGGGCTTGATTTATTTCTTTTAAATCTAGTATGAGATATACTCATGAAAGCAATGAAGAAAAACCCTATTGTTTGAATTCCTATAATAGGTGCAAAAATTGGATTATTTGAAAAGATGGAGATTAAAATTCCCATTAGGCCATAAACGCCAAAAAAAATCTCAAGCAGAGTAGTTTTTGTAAATGGTAAATTATACGCTTTGTCTCGCCAATCATCCTGTTTGTTTATTATTCCATATTTTGGAGTTCTCAAAAATTCATTCTTCTTTCCAACTACGGCATCAAATACGGCAACGGTGTTATTTACTGCCATTCCTGCATTGTAAATGATTAGCGTTGGAAGAATTTTGGCTTTTGATTTCCAAGATTTATTATACATTTTTTGGATTATCATAAGGTACGCTCCAGGACCCATTACAAGATATGCTGCAATAGTTATGGCAGGGATGAAGCTAACCACATAGAGATTGATGTCTCCAGCTAAAAGAATAGGCAACGCTAGAAATTGAATTAGTATTAATGGATAGACAATATGACGTGTTAATTGAATAAAGGCCTGAATTTTTGCCTCAATTGCAACTGTTCTTTTAATTGCAATTCCTCCAAGAAGTTTGATTGCACATTGGATTGACCCTTTAGCCCATCGAAATTGTTGTCGTTTTGCTCCATTCATTTGAACTGGAAGCTCTGCATCAACTACTATATCTGGCAAGAAAATACATTTCCATCCTTTCATTTGAGCCCTGTAGCTCAAGTCCAAATCTTCTACAAGTGTTGCAGTATGCCATCCACCAGCATCAATAATACAATCGCGTTTCCAAATTCCAGCTGTGCCATTAAAGTTCATAAATAAGTGAGAATTACTTTTTGCCTTTTGTTCAATTAGAAAATGAAAGTCAAGACTCAAGGCTTGAACCTGAGTGATCGCTGAATAGTTTTCATTGATATGACCCCACCTACATTGAAGTAATCCAATATTTGGTTTGGAAAAGTACGGAATTGCTCGTTTAAGAAACCAATTTGGAGGAATAAAGTCCGCATCAAAGATAGCCACGTATTCAGTATTTGTTGTTTTCATTGCATGCTTTAGTGCCCCTGCTTTGTACCCTTTTCTGGTGCCTCGTCTTATGTGTTCGATTTGAAATCCTTGTTTTTTGTAATAATTTACTTCATTTTCTAATAGTTCAACAGTTTCATCATCAGAATCATCAATGATCATAATCTTCAATTTTTCTTTAGGATAATCTAATTCACATACTGCATCAACCAATCGCTTGGCCACATATTTTTCATTGTAAATTGGAAGTTGAATGGTAACAGAAGGAGTTCCCATTTCTTTAGTAATCAAAACTTCTTTTCTTCTAACTGAAAGAAAGGCAAGATAGTAAAAGTTGAGTGTATAGGCGGTGATTATTATGGCTGAAATAATAAATAGTTCAAATATAAATTGGGTGAAAGGATTTAGTGCCATACACTAGCTTGTCAAGATGACTGGTTGCTATTTATACTTGCAAATTTTTCTGCTTATTTTATTTCATATATCTTGACTGCCTGTGGTGGACATACACCTTCACAAGCAAGACAGAAAATACAATCTGGCTCTCTTAACATTAGAGGTTTTCTTTCAGATGCAACATTACCAGGACTGTCAAACCACTCGTAAACATCTACAGGACATGCTTCAATGCATGCTCCATCTGCAATACAAATATCGTAATCTACAGAAACAAATTCTCCCCAAACGCCCATTTGTTTATTGTCAGTACCAAGTCTTCCCCAGGTTTTGATTGAATATCCTGATACACTATAGGAAGCTGTGGCTCTCATTTTTGATTTATAATCAACATCAATTGGACCTGATTTTGGACCATCAAGTATTGGAATTGGAGGTCCTCCATCATCTGTAGCTACTTCTACTGGTTTTGGTTTTGGTTTGGCGTCAAGAACTATTTTTGCCAAAGGAGTCATCTCTTCTAATTTTTGAATGGCGTTAAGTTCGGTTATCTTTTCACTTTTCATTAGAAAATCAATCATCTTATCTGCCAAAATTGTATTTCGTAAAATAGTATCCATCATCATTTTTGCAAAATGATCTGCTTTTTTCCTATAACCTTTAACCCATTGGGTATCTCCAAATTTTTCAATTGGGAAGATTTGATAAATAATGTCAACCACTTCTCCAGTGACAATTTCTACTGTTACAGATAGTTCAACTTCTTCATAGCCCTTTGCATCAGGATCATCCATGTTTTGTTCCTTCCAACGATATGTAGCATAAATTCTGTCAGCATAAGCATCCATTTCAAATGTTTTTTTCAAGCCATCATGAACTGATGTGATTTCATCTGGATCCTCTAAAGTGATAGGTAATCGATAAAGCCCTAATTTGTAACCGTGAAGGGGATATACTCCCCGTTTAGCAGTAGGTGCTTCCATTGAGAAGACTCTATCTTTTAGAAGTAATGACATTTAATTTTAGTATATTGAATTTATTTAAAAAGGTTATCTAGTCGTCATCAGGACAGGTGAGTTCGCGCATTTGGGTGTACTTTTTTTCCATTATCTCAGCGTACTTTAAGACTTGGTTTAGATCAAATTGATTTTTTGAAAAATACCACCGAATTGGAACCCAATGACCTATGCCATCCAAATCATGAATCATCCCCTTATCTGCCTTGACATTTAGTTTTTCATCAATTGAGGTTTCCTTTACGGTAAGACCACTTTTGGTTTTATCCTCCATTACGAAATCTGAATCTCCATCTTTTATGTAGTAAAAGGAGCCCTTCTTTAAAACAGGGAGGTCTAGAAGCAATTTATTTTTCCACAGGATTTCCTATCATGTTACCCCATTCAGTCCATGAACCGTCATAGTTTCGAACTCGGGGATAACCAAGTAGGTACTTTAGAACAAACCAACTGTGAGATGATCTTTCTCCAATTCTACAATAACATATAACATCTTTATCTGGAGTAATCCCCTTTGGTTCATAATTTTGTTTAAGTTCGTCGACGGATTTGAAAGTTCCATCTGCATCATTGACCGCAGTTGCCCATGGTATGTTACTTGCTCCTGGAATATGTCCCCCGCGTTGTGCATGTTCCATGGGATATTCAGGTGGTGCAGTTATTTCTCCTGAAAATTCTGCTGGAGATCGTACATCAACCATAACAGTATCCTCTTTAGATAAAGCCCTGCTAACATCAAACAAGTAAGCGCGAAGTCCTTCATCAGGAGGTTGTGCTATGTATTTGGTTGGTTGTAGTTGTGGCTCTTCAGTGACATATTCTTTATTTTCTAATTCCCATTTTTTTCTTCCACCATTCATAATTTTCAGATTTTCATGTCCATAGAATTTAAAAACCCAAAAAACAAATGCTGCAAACCAATTGTTAAAATCACCATAAAGAATCACTTCAGTATCTGCAGTGATTCCATTTTTTGACATTAATTCCTCAAATTTTCTTTTGGTGATAATGTCTCTTGTTACAGGATCATTGATATCGCGTTTCCACCAGATTAAGCTGGAACCTTTTATGTGTCCTTTTTGATATCCATTTACGGGATCATAATCAACTTCAACTAATTTTCTATTTCCGTTTGGAGGATTTTGAGATATCCATTCTGTGTCAACTAATACCTCAGGGTGTGCGTAACTCATATTGTCTTTCAACCTTATTTTCTTACTTATTTGTTTTTCCTAAAAGAAATCCGAAAAATATCATTTTTAAGTAAATAAAAATCAGAAGATCTGCTTGAAACTTAGAAAAGTTGCAATTGTTTGTAAGGTAGGTTCAAAAGAATCCGAAAAAACTGCCAAAGATGTTGCCAAAAAATTTCTAGCAAAAAAATCTAAGGTTTACACCATAGCCCCAATTGAAGTAAAAGGTGCTAAAAAAATTGAGTCGTTAGGAGAGTTAAAAAAAGAAAAGTTAGATCTTGTGGTTGCTCTTGGAGGTGATGGAACAACTCTTAGAGCCTTCCGACATTTAGAAAATGACACGCCAATTCTTACAATAAATGTTGGAGGAAATAGAGGAATCCTTTCAGAAATTACCATTGACGAATTTGATTACGCAGTAAATCAAATTTTAAAAGATGATTTCTTTTTAGATAAAAGAATTAGGGTCGTTGCCTCTTGTGGGGGTAAAGAATTCCCTCCAGCTTTAAATGAAATTTACATCAATAGAACAAATCTTACTAGGACTGCAGAAATTGAAATAAAATTTCAAAATGATACAGTTAAGCAAAAAATGGATGGAGTTATTATTGCAACCCCCAGCGGTTCAACAGGTCACTCATTTTCATTAGGTGGACCAATAATCCATGAGAGTCTTGATGTTCTTATAATTACTCCAGTTGCTCCAGTTTATAGATTAGAATCAATCGTGGTACCAGATGAGAAAATTGAAATAACGTCTTCTCATGATTGCAGCATAGTTATGGATGCCCAGGTTGTAAAATCTGCAGGGTATGGAGAACCAATTATTATTAAAAAATACAAAAAACCAGCAGTCTTTGTAAGATTAAAGAAGAGAGGACTAAGACAGATGAGTAAACTTGGATTTTAGAATTTTAGATGCAAGTGCATTTTATGCTGGAATTCCGTTTGGGTCTTCTAATGATTGTTATACAACATCTCTTGTTTATGATGAAATAAAGCATATCAAGAAAAATCATGAAGTGTTGGAAACATTGAGGGAAACAAATAGATTAAAAATTAGAGATCCAAATAAAGAGTCTACAAATGCAGCCACCCTAGCCTCCAAGAATACAGGTGATTATCAGCAGCTGTCAAAACAAGATTTATCGATTATTGCTTTAGGTATAGATCTTAATGGTCTAATAATTACAGATGATTTTGCAATTTCTAATGTTGCAAAAAATTTAGGCCTAAGGATTGCGCCTGTTATGACTAGTGGTATTAAGGATGTAGGTAAATGGGTTCACTATTGCCCTAGTTGCCGCTCAAAACATAAAAGCAGAAAAAAATGCCCAGTGTGTGGAACTCCTCTTAAGAGAAAATTACTCAAGAGGAAAACCCCTGCCGTGCCATTCAATTGAAACTAGCATCAATGACTCAGATTTCTTAATTTATTTAGTGGTATCATGAATCATGCAATGTTTTTTGGTTTGATTTTTTTAGAAGCTTACTTTCGGATTCCAACATTTTCCTTATTTTTTTTGAGCGAGCTTCACCTAGCCCCTCAACTTTAACAAGTTCAGAAGTAGAAGCATTAAGGGCCTTAAGTGGAGACCCAAACTTTTCTAACATTCTGATGGCAAATTTTTCTCCTACTCCTGGAAGGCTACAAAGAGTAGAGAGTTGTTGTTTCTCTAAATCATTAGATTTTCTAATTTTTTTCAAAAATGGTCCTTTTGGAATCCCTTTTCTAGAACACATTGAGACAAGTAATTTTGCCGTATGAAAAGCACTAGGGGTAGGAATAATTGGGATTCTAAAATCAATGACCACAGTAGATAACGCACCATAGAATACTAGAGGATTTTCTGTAATCTCTTCAATTTCATCAACGTTTCCCTCCATCAGGACTATAGGAAATTCAAAATTTTCCTTTAGTCGTGTACATTGATCAAACAACCGACCATCAAAGATAGAAGATAACAAGTCTCGAATGCTTTTTCTTTCAACTATAGTTTCAGGAGCTACAATATAATCACCTATTGGAAGAGTCTTCATTTCAACGTTAAGGCCAACTGATTTGAGAAGGTCAGGTATCCCACTTTTTCTTTCTCGTTCATCTACAACTATTCGTAAATTTTCTAATTTCACCAAATCTAATTTCATTAATTTGTTAATATCTTATTTGAAATCATGTTAAACTTCTATTTTCGAGGATTGTCTACACTTGAACCTCCCTCAGGGGTCTTTGCTCCACTGGAAGGAGTTCCACTCTTCATCGTTTCTGTGATTTTTGCCTCTTGTTCTTTTAAAGTCTCTTTTAGTCTAGCTTCCTGCTTTTCAAGAATGATGGAGCGAGTTTTAGTTAGTTCTTTTCTTTCTTCAATCTCTTCGATGAGATCTTTTTTTGTGGATTTTATCAAAATGGAACCTGCGTGTTTATAGACCATATCATCATCTGATGCCTTTCTTAGTTCCTCCAGAGATTTATCAGTCTCAATTCGCTCCATTTCGATTTGTTGTTTTTGTTGCATTATAGCTTGAAGATTTTGTTGAGATTGTTGAAGTTTCATTAATTGTTCCTGAAGCCAGGGAGGCATTTGACCAGTTGACATGTTATTTGGGAGATTTGAAATTCATTATATCTTTACCGGGTGTAAAATTGGTTATTTGGAACAATACTGATCAATTCTTTGCTCAAGTAAATCCAGATAATCATCAGGATTTTTTATAAATTCCATGCGAGTATTTTTTTCACTTGAAACAAGAATTACAATTTCCTCCACTTTTATTCCTGTAAGTTCCTTAAACATGACCACATATGATGTGGCTTGAATAAAATGGTCTGTAAGCCATTCTTCACGTTGAGTACTTCGTTTGGTCTTATAATCAATTACAGATAAGATTCCATTATATTTTGCAATACAATCAGAAGTTCCTGCTAACTTCATTTTGTCGCTATAAAGCCTTAATTCAATACCATGGATATGATTTATTTTATTTACAAATGGAAGTAAATTATTAAAATGAGCCTCTGATAAAAGTCTGAATTTTTCAAAAATTTCTTCGCCGTTAAGATAATTTTCAATTAACTTGTGTGTTTCAGAACCAATAATAGCTGCCTCTTGAGTTATGTAGTCTGAAGCAATTTCTTGTTCTCTCCAATTTTGTAAGCTTTGTTGTTTTTCTAGGGATTGAGTTTTTTGCAATATTGTTGTGATGGATGGATAGATGGCCCCACTTGGTGTTTGGTAATAGTGTCCGTCATCTTTTTCAATCAGTTCTGATGGCGTGAAATTTACAGGAATATGGTTGAATTTAGTCATAGTTTATCTTTCTTAATCTCTTTTGGATAATAGTATTTTGAAAAATTTCTAAAATCACTATTTAAAAATTATGGATCATCAACAGACTCAATTGTTTCATAGCTTGCTTGAATTAATCGCAAGGTAGAATTAAGATT
>Ga0209988_10000258_pt1 | contig 31319 bp, 25 predicted proteins | sample N075metaG_FD_183115 | JGI IMG/M metagenome (GOLD analysis project Ga0209988, IMG submission 183115) | Deep subsurface microbial communities from Kermadec Trench to uncover new lineages of life (NeLLi) - N075 metaG (SPAdes) (version 2) | ecosystem: Environmental > Aquatic > Marine > Ocean trench... | reverse complement strand
CGCGCCATGCGCAGGCGATAGCGATGGGTCTCAGGAAGCACGCCGAAGGCGAGGGGCTTCTTCTTTATCTCCTTCTGGTTGGGCTTGGACATGACGCGGCAGGATGACCACCGGGTCCTACCGCTGCAGCTCGCAAGGCGGTCAAGCTGTGGCCCTGCGTTCCGTAACCCCTTCTCGCTCGAATCGCTGGTGCGCTGGAGAGGAAGCGGCATGCTCGGGGGGAGGCGAGTGTGAACGGGCCACATCCACCGCTGCCTTCGCTTCGACCCGGGTGAGCGGCGCGAAAGGCGCTCCATGCGTCGCTGATATCACGGGCTGTTAGCCCCGGTTGGGGATTGCTGCGTGGCTGGAATCTGACGGGGTCAAGCTGGGAGTGGCCGGATCCAGACGCGGGGCTTCGCTCCGAACGTCTGCCGAGGCACCGATCCGCTGCATCGTTGTCTTGCCCACCATCACGTCCAGGGACTTCTTCAGCCGGCGGAACACGGACTCCTCGCGGTACGGGATCCCGTGCTTGCGGCACAGCTTCCTGACCTGCGGAGCCACCTTCCTGTAGTGCGAGAGCGGCATGTCCGGAAACAGGTGGTGCTCGATCTGGAAGTTGAGCCAGCCCTGCAAGAAGTCCGTGACGACCCCGCTCGAGCGGTAGTTCACCGAGCCGGTGATCTGCCTCAGGTAGAAGTCGCCCCTGCTCCGAACGGGCTGGTCGAAACGTGGCAGATCGTCGCCCGTGTGGCTGGGAATGATCATCATGAACGAGTGAAGGTTCGTCAGCAGCTCCGCCCCGACGCTGTTGAGCCAGACGTTGGCGACGGCCAGCCACCCCAGCGGTGCGAAAAGCGCAGGCAGGATGCCGAACATCAAGGTCACGTAGGGCCCGTACGACTTGGCCCATAGCGCTCTGCCCTGCGGCGTGAGCGGAACCCACTGGCGCCACTCGAGCAGCGATTCGGGCTCCGGATGCTGGCCGGCCTCGCGCATCGTCTTGTGCCGGAGTTCTTTGAGGGTATTGGGTGCGTAGTAGGCAGGCTTCCAAATCGCCGCGAATCCGCCGACGACTGCGTATCTCAGGGGCAACGGCAGCTTCGAACGACGGAGCCACTCGAGATTCCGCTCGATCTGGTCCGGATCACCATCCTCCCCGAGCCGATAGTGGTGGAGCACGTCGTGCTCGTGGTGCCACGCCTCGGGGACGATCCAATCGGGCCAGTCGATCAGACGCCGCCAGCCCTTGGCGAAGCCCTCGCTGGTGTGGCGTGACGGCACTTCCTCGATGCGGTCGTAGCCGCGATGTGAAATCGGGTGTGTGACTCCCGTCCAGCGCGTGAAGTTTCCCACACTCAGCAGCAGCATCGACAACGGATTGGGCGCAATCCACGCTGTGGCGTAGCCCAAAGCCGTGGACGCACGCCCCCAGCGCTCCACTCTCTTCAGGTGCGCGTAGTCTTCGGGACCCTGCTCCCGAAGCAACTGCTTTCGCAGAGCCGACACGTCGGCGGCGAGCGCTTCGAGATCGACATTCGGAACTTCAGTCTTCACCGAGCTATCTCCGAGCGAGGCTCCAGCCTCGTCACGGCCGCAACGCGAGCGAATCTCAATCCGGAACTCACGCGGTATTGATCCGCAGTCGATCCGAAAATATTCGTTTTTGGGGGGCAGGAGGCAGTGCGGCCCATTGAGTAGCGGATCTACTCTGCGGCGTCGACACGCGGGCTGGCCAGATCCCGCTTGTGCGTCCAAAGGCTATCGGAGCAGGGGGTGGTCGGGTCTGGAGTTCCCCGGATAGGTGGATACCCAGTCAGGGTCCAGGATGAGCCGAAGCAGTGTTCCAGGGTGCCCAGAGTACAACGCGGGTCCGCAGGACCTTCACGCCCCAGTTCAAGCGAGATGCCGCTGTCGTGCAGATGGACTCGGGCGCTTCGAACCCCGCAGTCTCAGGGCGCCACCTCGCAGACGAAGATGGGGATGTCTCGGGTCGTGCGCTTGCGGTAGTCGGCGTAGGGGGCGTAATGCTGGTCACAAATCGGCCAGAGGTTGGGCTTCTCGTCGGACGTGGCGAGGCGGGCGCGGAGCTTCATGCGGCGACCGCGGTGATTCACCGCAATGTCGGGATGCTTCACGAGGTTGTGGTACCAGACGGGGTTTCTCGGGGCGCCGCCCAGCGAGGCGACCAGCAGAACGCCGTCCTGGTGGGGGACGTACATCAGCGGAATCGTCATGCTGCGGCCGCTCTTGGCGCCCTTCATCGTGACGAAGCAGACGTCGTCGCCTCCAAAGCTGTTGAGCAGGCGGCCGCCGGTCAGGCGATGTAGCAGCACGTGCAGGCGCGTCACTCCCTTGAGTACCCAGCGCGGAGGGAGCGCGCCGGCGCTCGTCGAAGTGGCAGTGGACTCGGTTGTCATCGGAGGATCTCCTGTATCGAGGCGTTGGCGGCACGAGCAGGGGAACGAAGTGCCGGAGGCTTGCCGCCTTGTACCCCGCCTGGGTTCGGCCCGAACACTACCAAAGCTCGACTGGAGCGCGCTGCGGCCCGGTCGGCTGCGCCGCCCGGGCGGCGTGGGTTATCGTGCCCCTCACCGATGGGCAGGGGCCGGAGATGATCGAGATCTTCGTGGATGCCGATGGCTGTCCCGTGAAGGACGAAGTTTACGTGGTTGCAACGCGCTACCGGGTGCGGGTGGCGCTCGTGGCCAACTCTCGCCTCAGCGTGCCTGACGGTTTCGGTGTCGAGATGGTCGTGGTCGACAAGGGGCCTGATGCGGCAGACGACTGGATCGTGGAGAACGCGCGGCGGGGGGACGTTGTTGTGACGGCCGACCTTCCGCTGGTGGCGCGCTGTCTAGAAGCGGGCGCCCGCGTACTCGGTACGAGTGGACGGATCTTTACCGAGGACTCGATTGGCAATCTGCTTGCCACGCGGGATCTGAAGGCACACTTGCGAGAGGCGGGCGTCATGTCCGGCGGGCCACGCCCCATTTCTGAAAAGGACCGCTCCCGCTTTCTCTCGAAGCTCGACGAACTCGTCCAGATGGGCCTGGGCGAAAACCAATCCGGTTAGCTTGCCACGCCCCGTTTTCGGGTGTGCCTAGCCGGTGCGTTTGATGGTCGGCTGCAGCGCCTTATTGGTGCGCGCGGGCGCATCATCAGCATCCACCAAGTGGGGAACTTGGCATCGGCCCGGATCATGGAAAAGCTGGGAATGCACTTCGAGCGGAGAAGCGTCGATCCCAGCTGCGGACGCCCGGTGAACGTCTACCAGATCACCCGAACCGATCGGTCTCGGGCGTAGTTTCTGCGCCGCCCAACCGATCGGCGTTCAGCAGCAGGCGGGGCACGGGGCGCTCTACCTGACCGCCCAAGACCCTGGCAGGATGCCATGCCCCGTTGGATTGCCGCTGTAGCCCGGCAGGCGAAGCGCCGCTGATGACACAGAACTGGAGAAGCGCCTAGCGGGGATCCAGACGGACAAAGTACCTCGGCGGAAAGCCGGTCAGGATTCGGAACATGATGCTATGCCTGTGCTCGTCGTTGACTTGATCATGCTCGTCCCCGGTGACCGGAACTGCCACGTAGTTTCCCTTCTCACCTTCCAATGTGACTTGCACCTTCGGGTTTTCCAACGCTCGGTTGTACCAGGCTCTGGGCCAGTGGTTGGCAGACACGTAGAGTTGGTCATTGCTCTCGAGGCGAGACAAGACTCTGTCGTTCGGGGTTCCGTCCTCAGCCATGGTGGTGATGACGAGCGTAGTTTCCCCCGCGGGTTGGAAAAACCCGATCAACGACTCGAACGTGACGACGATTCCTACGTAAACGAGGAACGAGATCGCGATTATCTTGACGGCTTTCACTTTAGGACTCCTAGGGAGCACGATGCCCCAACTGCCTGACCGCCGCAGGCCAGCTTCGCCGCCTCGACCACTGGCGTTCAGCTGTAACGATCAGCGAAGCCGCGCAGCGGCCCCGGGTCGTAAGGCTACCAAACTCAGTAGTGGCCAGCCGTCACCTCCACTCATTGTGGATCCGATAGTCGATGGTGAACTCGGAAGCCACGCGTATCTCTGCCGGGCGATGACTTCGATTCGCTCTTCTCCGAACCGGAGGTAGACGTTGGGATCGCAGCTGGGGTTGAAGTAGCGGTCGGGGGACGGCACGAGATGGAAGCGGCCATCGATGCGTGGGCAATGGCTGACGGGGACGTTGTTTCGGCTTTGGTGTTTGTGGAGATTTCCAGCACATCTCCGCGCCGAGAAACACCAAACCCCAAACAACGTCCCCTTGCGGGCCTGGTTTCAGAACGCGGCAGGCGTGCAACACTGTCTGCGATGACGTCGCGTACCGCAACCCTGGGGGCCGCCATTGTGGCGCTGTTCTTGCTGCACGCCGGGTATCTGGCGGGCGTGGCCGAAGACGCCTTCATCACCTTCCGTTTCGCGCGCAACTGGGTGGACGGTTTCGGCATCGTCTGGAATCCGGGCGAGGTTCCGGTCGAGGGGTACACGAACTTCCTGTGGCTGGTGCTCTCTGCCGGGTTCCAGAGCCTGGGAATCGACCCGGTGCGCGGCGCCCAGTGGGCGGGTGTCGCGGCGAGCCTGGCGACTCTCGTCATCACCTGGCGCTTTGGCGTCGTGTTGCTCGGCTGGAGTCCCATCGGGGCGCTGTTGCCGTGTGCGTTCCTGGCCGTGTCGGGGCCCTTCGCTGCCTGGGCCGGCGCCGGACTCGAGACCAACGCCTTCGGCGCCTTGCTGCTGGGGGGCTTGTTCCTCGTCCTGCTGGGCTTCCGCGAGCAGCGCCAGCGCGATCTCATGCTCGGCTTTGGCGCGCTGCTGCTGGCCATGCTGACGCGTCCGGAGGGAATTCTCGTCTATGGGCTCGTCGTTTTCGTCCTGCTGCTTGCGGGCGCCGGCGCCGGACGCTCCGCCGCTGCGACCCTTCGTCTGTTGGCGCCTGCCGTCAGCGCAACGCTCTCGGTCTTCGCCGTCTATTTCGCTTGGCGCTGGAGCTACTTCGGATATCCACTGCCCAACACGTTCTATGCGAAGACGGGCGGCGGGACCGAGCAATACCTGCGCGGCGCGAGCTACGTGCTGCAGTTTGGCTTGCACTACATCGTTCCGTGGCTTCCGGCACTCTTGCTGTTGCGATTCTGGCAGCGTGGAGTCGGCGCGCACGAAACAGAAGTGAGCGGGGGCGTGCGCCTGCCGATCGTGGCGGCCGCTGCCGTCTTCATGGCCTATGGCCTCGCCATCGTCTGGCTGGGCGGCGACTACATGGCCATGTACCGCTTCTTCGTTCCGGTTCTGCCTTTTCTCTATCTGACTCTGGCTCGGCCGTTCGTCGCTCAGCGCTTCGTCGATCCCGCCGCCGGAGCGGTGTCGCATCGCGCCGCCGTCGCGGCCCTTTTGGGCGTCGCGTTGCTCGGCACGGGCTTCCATTCCACGCCGCTTGAAGCCGAGTGGCTGACCGCGCCCACCCAGATGCACGGAAACTGGCGAGGCGTGCAGACCGAACGCTGGCACGTCGCCAGGCTCTCGCTGATTGGCGACTTCTTTGCGCGCCGGACGGCCCCGAACGAGCCGAGTCTGGCGACGGACGCGATCGGCGTGATCGGATGGAAATTGGGCATCACGGTCTACGGCGTGCACGGCATCGTCGATCCGGCGATCGCGCACGCGGGGCCCGGCGGACGGCCGCTGGGCCGCGGCTGGGCCGGTCACGAGAAGAGCGACTGGGCGCGGTTGTTTGCGCACAAGCCGACTTGGATCATGCTCTCGCGATCCCTGGCGGCGTCGTCGGACGCGGGAATGGGTTTCTCCCCCGAGGTCGAAGCCGCGATCCTGAAGGAATACGAACTCGAGGCGGTGTGGCAGGAAGACGTCCTCAACGGTGAAGCCGGCTACTTCGTGTTCCTCGAGCGACGCGATCTCTAGGGGCATCGCGTTTCGCTGTGATTTCGATCGTTTGAGGCGATTTTTGCGGATTTGAAAGAGTTTTCGTTCGGACCTGTCCGCGACCAGACGAACGAAGTTTGAAAGGCCCTAGCAGCCGCTCCGGTGCTTCCCGTCGGGTGCCCCACGCTGTATGGTTCGCAGGGACCCGCCCGGTCTGCTGCCCGATCCTCCATCGGAGTCGTGATGACCGATCTGAGCGCTGAGTTACGCGAGCGCATTGAGAACACCATTCGCTTCCTGTCCGTGGACGCCGTCGAACGGGCGGGCTCCGGCCACCCCGGCGCTCCGATGGGGCTGGCGCGCGTCGCCTTCGAAATCTGGGACCAGCACCTGCGCTTTGATCCGAGCGATCCGCAGTGGCCGCTTCGGGATCGTTTCGTGCTGTCGAACGGTCACGCCTCGATGCTGCTGTACGCGCTGCTCCACCTCTACGGCTACGATCTCTCCCTCGACGACCTGACCCGCTTCCGCAAGCTCGGCTCCAAGACGCCGGGCCACCCGGAATACGGTGACACGCCCGGTGTCGAGGTTACGACCGGACCGCTGGGACAGGGCTTCGCGAACGGTGTTGGCATGGCGCTGGCGGCGCGCATGACGCGCGCCCGGTTTGGTGGCAGCGGTGGCCCCGGCGGCCACTTCGTCTACGGCATTTGTGGCGACGGCGATCTGATGGAAGGCATCTCGTCCGAGGCCGCATCGCTGGCCGGACACCTGGGCCTGGGCAACCTGGTCTACGTGTATGACGACAACCAGGTCACGATCGACGGACCCACCAGCCTCTCGTTCAGCGAAGACGTGGCGAAGCGCTTCGAAGCCTACGGTTGGCACGTGTTGCGCGCCGCCGGCGATGACTTGCAGGCGGTTCGCAATGCCCTCGAGGCGGCGAAGACCGAAACCGGGAGGCCGTCGCTCATCGTTTCGCGCACGACCATCGGTTACGGCAGCCCGAACCGCGGCGGCAAGTCGAAGGCCCACGGGGAGGCGCTGGGCGCAGAGGAGGTGAAGCTCACCAAGCAAGCCCTGGGTTGGCCGCTGCAGCCGGAATTCCTGATTCCCGAAGACGTGAGCGCGTATCTCTCGGAACGCATCGCAGCCAAGAAGACTGCGGCGGCCGAGGCGAACGCGGCGCTCGACGCCTGGCGCAGCGCCCACGGCGACAAGGCCGACGCCTGGGACGCTGGGCGCGAGAACCGCTTGCCGGCCGATCTCAGTGCGATCCTGGCGGCCGGCCTCGACGGCGTCGACAACCCGACGCGCAAGCACGGCACCGTAGTGCTTGAGCGCCTGCTCGAGGTGGCCCCCTATCTGGTGGGCGGCTCCGCCGATCTGGCTGGCTCGGCGGCCCCCCCGATCCTCAAGGGGAAGGGCATCGTGGGACCGGGCGCCGCCGACGGGGAAGACCCCTTCGCGGGCGTCAACATCCACTTCGGCGTGCGCGAACACGCCATGGGTGCGGTGGCCAACGGCATCGCGCTCGACGGAACCTTTCGGCCCTACTGCGGAACCTTCCTGATCTTCAGCGACTATATGCGGCCGTCGATCCGGCTGGCGGCCCTGATGGGGATCGACACGGTCTTCGTCTTCACCCACGACTCGATCTTCCTGGGAGAAGACGGGCCGACCCACCAGCCGGTCGAACATCTCGACTCGCTGCGCGCAATTCCGAACCTGACGGTCTTCCGTCCCGCCGACGGGATCGAGACGGCCCTGTCCTGGGCCTGGATCGTCCGGCACACGGGCGGACCCGGACTGCTGGCGCTGTCACGACAGACGCTCCAGGCCCTGGAGCGCACGGCGCCGTTCGAGCTCGAAGATGTCTGGAAGGGGGCGTACACGGTCCAGGATTCCGACGAGGCCCCCAAGGTGGTGCTCGCCGCAACCGGGTCCGAGGTCCGGCTGGCCTGTGACGCCGCCCAGAAGCTCCGGGCGGAGGGCGTACCGGCGCGCGTCGTCTCGGTTCCTTGCCTGTCGCTGCTGCTGGAGCAGGCTGCGGACTATCGCCGCAGCCTCTTTCCGGCCGGCGTGCCGGTCGTTGCGGTCGAGGCCGGACGCGGGCAGAGCCTGCAGGTGCTGGCCGGAACCGACGGGCTCATCTACGGCATCGATTCCTTTGGAAAGTCGGCGCCCTTCGCGGATCTGGCCGCCCATTTCGGCTTCACACCGGACCAGCTGGCAACGCGTGTGCTGACCCACGTGCGAAACGCATCCAACTAGGGGAGGCTGCTGCCGAACAGGTTCTCGCGGGTCGTGCGGAACGAATTGCGAGTTCGTTCCATCCGCAGAGGAGAGGCGATTTTGGGTCCCATTGGCATGATTGGCTTCAGTGCGATCGGTCTGGTGGTCGTGCTGTGGCTCGTGATCTCGTTCAGCGAGGCCTCGCCGCGTCGGACCGTGCTCGAGTGGCTTGCCGCCACCGGCATTTACGTGGCGCTCTCGATGCTGTTCCTGAATCTCATCCTCACCGCGGTCGGGAACGACAACACCGTTGCCTTGGTGGCCTTCGGCTTCCTGGGCGCGATCTTCTGCAGCGGCTTCTTCGTCTCTCTGGTCCACCTCGTCGAGTCGCTGCGCGGTTCGGACAGCGGAGGAGCCTCCACGACCAACTAGGGTGGACGGGGACGTTGGCTCAGCGGTAGTCGTGCGAGTCGGGCAGGCTCTGGCGGGTTACCAACGGCTCGAGGTTCGCCACCCGCACGTGGATCACGCCGTCCACGTTCTGGAGCGGCCCCTCGATCTCGACCACCGACGAGGTGTGCAGCGGAACCCGAAAGCGTTTGAACTGGCGTGGGGTGAGAATCGCGTTCGAGGTTCCGGTCTCGTCCTCGAGGGTGAGGAAGCAGAAGCCCTTGGCCGAGCCCGGCCGTTGACGGACGATCACGAAGCCGGCCGTTCGCACCCGGCGACCGTCGGGGACATCGCGCAGCTCGGCCGCGGTCAGCACCTTGCGCTTGCGCAGCGTGCCGCGCAGGTGGGCCATCAGGTGGGGGCCGGGGGTAATGCCACTGCTGCGGTAGTCGGCCAACGTCTCTTCGAGAGGCGTGAGCTCGGGAAGGGGTGAAAGACTCTCGGGCGGCTCGTGTCCGGCAAACAGAGCATCCGGATCCCGCTCCAACGCCGCGACCTGCCAGAGCGCCGAGCGGCGCGTGCTGGCCGCCGGATCGATGGAGGCCAGCGCCCCCAGCTCCGCCAACGTCTCGAGCTCCCCGCGCTGTAGCGCCACCCGCCCCGCAAGATCCGCCGCACTCCGAAACGGCCTCCGCCGACGCTCGGTCTCGATGACATGGCCGGTTTCTTTGCGCACCCCCGCCACATACCGAAGCCCCAACCGCACCGCGAATGCCTCCCCATCTTTCCGGGCGGCGCACTCCTGCTCGGGCTCCAGCGTGCAGCGCCAGTCCGAGCGCCCCACATCGATGGCGCGCACCTCGATCCCGTGCCGCTGCGCATCCTTCACCAGCGTCGACGGGTGATAGAAGCCCATGGGCTGGGCGTTCAGCAGCCCGACCAGGAACGCTGCCGGATGATGCCGCTTGAGATAGGCCGAGGCATAGGCGATCAGGGCGAACGACGCCGCGTGGGATTCCGGAAAGCCGTAGAAAGCGAACGAATGGATGCCGCGGATAATGGCCTCCTGGTTCTCGCCGACGATGCCGCGCTCGTTCATGCCCGTGCGCAGCCGGCTCTCGAGCTGCCGCATGCGCTCGACCGAGCGCTTGAAACCCATGGCGCGGCGCAGCTCCTCGGCTTCTCCAGCGGAAAAGCCCGCCGCCGTCATGGCGATGCGCAGCAGCTGTTCCTGAAAGAGCGGGATGCCGAGGGTGCGCTTCAGGATCGGTTCGAGCGAAGGGTGCGGATAGGTGACTTCCTCGCGGCCAGCGCGCCGGCGCAGATAGGGGTTCACCATCTGACCCACGATCGGTCCGGGGCGGATGATGGCGATCTCGACCACCAGATCGTAGAAGCGCTCGGGCTTCATGCGCGGCAGCGTCGCCATCTGGGCCCGGCTCTCGATCTGGAAGGTCCCGATGGTGTCGGCCCGCTGGATCATGGCGTAGGTCGCGGGATCGTCGGGCGGAAGCCGGGCCAGGTCGATCGGCTGGCCTTCGACGTTGCGCACCAGCTCGAGGGTCTCCTCCAGGGCTCGCAGCATGCCCAGGCCGAGGAGGTCGATCTTGATGATGCCCAGATCGGCGCAGTCTTCCTTGTCCCACTGGACGACGCGGCGGTTGGCCATGCTGGCAGGCTCGATGGGCACCACCTCGTCGAGGCGCCCGGCCGCGATCACGATGCCGCCGGAGTGCTGGCCCAGGTGGCGGGGCAGGCCGCGCACCCGGTCGACCAGGTCGAGCAGCGACCGGATGCGGGGCGAGGTGGGATCGACGCCGGCCTGGCGCAAGAGGCTTCCCAGCTCGTCGAGATCCTCGCGGTGCTCGAGGGTCGAGATCGTGCGCGCCAGCCGATCGAGGCTGTCGGCCCCGAAGCCCAGCACCTTGCCCATTTCGCGCACGGCCATGCGGGTGCGGTAGGTGATCACCACCGCTGTCATGGCGGCGCCGCGCTCGCCGTACTTGTCGAACACATATTGGATGACCTGCTCGCGCGGGTCACCCGACGGCAGGTCGAGGTCGATATCGGGCCACTCGCCGCGCTCCTCGGACAGGAAGCGTTCAAAGAGCAGCTCCATCCCAACGGGATCGATGGCCGTGATGCCGAGTGCGTAGCAGACGGCGCTGTTGGCCGCGGAGCCCCGGCCCTGGCACAGGATCTTGCGCTCGCGCGCGAAGCGCGCGATGTCGTGGACGATCAGGAAGTAGCCGGGCAGGTCGAGCTTTTCGATCAGCTTCAGCTCATGTTCGAGCTGGGCGCGGACCCGAAGGGGCAGGGGGTGTCCATAGCGGCCGCGGGCGCCCTCGAAGGTCAGGCGTCTCAGCCAGGAGGCTTGGCATGTTCCCTCAGGAACCGGGAAGGCGGGGAAGCGGTAGCCCAGGTCTTGCAGCGTGAACTCGCAGCGTTCGGAAACGTCTCGGGTGGCCCGGATCCAGTCGGGCCGATCGGCGAAGCGCCGGGCCATCTCGGCCGGAGTGTGCAGGTGGCGTTCGGCGTTCACGGCGAGTCGGCGGCCGGCGAGGTCGAGCGAAGTCTTCCAGCGCAGACAGGCGAGTGCATCGAAGAGGACGCGTCCTTCGGGTCGAGCGTGGCGGACGTCTCCCGTTGCGACCACGGGCACCTGGCACCGCTCCGCCAGTGCAGCCGCGCGCCGTGTCGAGGCTTCGGCCGCGCGGTCCATGTGGCGCGACACATCGACCCAGAGCCTGGCTTCGCCGCGGCCGCCCGCGAAGATCGCGCGGGCGCGGTCGAGGCCCCGGATCCCGAGCCTGGCGTCGCCGCGCACCAGCGCCGTGAGACCCCGGGCGTGCTCCTCCACGTCCGACCACGTAACGCGCGCTTCTCCCTTCCCCTTCCTCCTTGAGGCGCCGCCCGCGCGGAGCTCACCACTCCCTTCAGGGTCCCGGGCGCCCGCCGCGAACGCATGACCGACGCTGAGCAGCCGCGAGAGGTTCCGGTAGCCCTCCGCTGACTCCACCAGCAGCAGCAGCGTCGGCAGCCCGCAGCCTTCATCGAGCGTGACCTCGGCTCCGACCCTGCCGCGCAGCCCCACGCTGCAGGCCGCCTGATGGAAACGCGGCGTGCCATAGAGTCCGTCGCGATCCGCCAGGGCCAGCGACGTGTGGCCGAGTTCGGCCGCGTACTGGGCCAGGTCTTCGGGATTCGAAGCGGCTTCCAGGAAGGAGAAGGCGCTGCGGCAGCGCAGCTCGACGTAGTCGGGGTTCGAGCGGATCGGGGCGGACACGGGGGGGAGCACAAAAGCTACTTTCGTCTTTTTTTCGCCTTCTGTCAAGAAATTCCAAACGTTATGATCCCTCTGTGGAATCGCCTGCTTCTGCGGAAGCCGCCGTGCGGGTGGCCGACGACGAGCCCCAGCTCCTGTGCCTGATGCAGCGGCTCTGCGCAAAGCGTTTCCGCCGGCGGCTGATCTCCGGGCGCTGGAAGACTCGCTCGTGAAGGGAGACGCCTGAGTGGGCTCGGTGGTCGTCGTTGGCGGCGGCGTGGCGGGACTCACCTGCGCCTGGCGCCTGAGCCGCGCGGGCCATGACGTCGAAGTGCTCGAGCGCGAAGCCGCTCCCGGTGGTCGCATGCGCAGCGAAGACCACGGCGGTTATCGCATCGAGCGCGGAGCCCAGTTCCTGACTCGCGGCTACCACAACCTTCACGCCATTGCGGACGCACTCGGAATCGGAGGCAGCATCCGCTCGTTGGGCCGCCCTCGCGACGCCGTGCTGCGCGACGGTCGGCTGCACGAGCTCGACTTCCACGCAGCTGGTCACATGCTCCAGTCGCGGCTGCTTTCGGGACGTGCCAAGGGTCGCCTGCTGCGTCTGCCCATCGAACTGCTGCGACAGCGGAAATACCTGGACCCGCTGCATCCCGAGCGGGCGGCCTGCCTCGATCGGGAGAACCTGGCCGACGGCCTACGGCGCCTGGTCGGCGACGAAGCGGTCGAGTATCTGTTGGCGCCCGTCTTCTCGAGCAGGTTCGCCACGGAGCCCGAGGAGCTGTCCCTCGCCTTCGGGTTGATCGTCCTGCGCATGCTGGCCGGCGACTTCCAGCTCGAGGCGTTCGAGGGGGGCAACGGCGCGCTCACCCGGGCCCTGGCCGAAACGCTGCGCGTGCGCTGTGGCTGCCGGGTCACTTCGGTGGAGACCGAGACCGACGGCGCTCGCGTCCGCTACGAGAAGGGCGGGCGTTCGGGCAGCGTCTTTGCGGACGCCGTTGTCGTCGCGCTGCCCGGCAGTCTCGTGGCCGCTGTGTGTCCCAAGCTCACACCCGAAGAGCGCGGTTTCTTCGAAGCGGTGCGATACAACCGCGGCACGATCGTCCACCTGCTGCTCGACCGAAGGCCGACGACACTCCCCTACTACGGTGTCGCATTTTTGCGTCGGGAAGGTCTCGATCTCTACGGGCTCGCGGTGGATCACCACAAGCCAGGGGTCGTGCCGCACGGCGCCGGACTCGTCAACGGGGTTCTCAACCAGGCGGCCACAGAGCGCTTGTGGGACGCGTCGGACGACGAGGTCGGAAACCTGGTGGTCGAGAATCTCACGCGCACGCCGGTGGGGCGCCTGGCGCCGGTCGACTGTGTCGTGCACCGCTGGGATCCGATGCTGCCGCAGTTCGGTGTGGGTTATCTGCCCCGGCTGGCCCGCTTCAGCCAGCGCATGAATCGCTCGCCCCGTAGCGCCTTCGCGGGCGACTATCTGGTCGGTTCCACTACGGAAGCGGCGTTGACGAGCGGCATGCGCGCGGCCACCGAGATCGCGGACCAGCTGCGCACCTGACTCTCGCCGGCCTGGAAACGGCCGTTTTCCCCGACACGGATTCAAGTCGCCCGGCCGGTGCTCCGATTCGCATGGATACAAGGGGGAATTGGACGCCATGTTGCGACCTCGTGATTCCACGCGAATTTCCCGTGCCTGCAATGCCTTGGCCTTCGTGTTGACGCGAACCGGCGTTGGCATCACTTCCGGCGGCTGGTGGCCGTGGCAGTCGTCGGCGTGGCTGCTGAGCGAGACTGGAGACGACCTCGTGGAGCGCGTTCCGAAGCCCGCCGAGCCCGGCCAGTCGCCCTGAAAGGTGTCGGACTCCTAGCCCGCCAACGCTTCCGCCTCCGCCACCATCTCTTCGAGCAGCGTCAGGCCGCCGTCCCAGAAGCGCGGGTCGGCGATGTCCAGGTCCATTCGGGCCAGCAGGTTCTCGGGCGTGTCGGAGCCGCCGGCCGCCAGCAACTCCAGGTAACGCGCCACGAAGCCCTCGCCTTCCTCGTCGTAGCGGCGCAGCAGCGCCAACACCAGCAGCTCGCCGAAGGCGTAGGCGTAGCAGTAGAAGGGTGAATGAACGAAGTGGGGGATGTAGAGCCACCACCAGGCGTAGTCGTCCGACAAGTGGACCGAGTCGCCGAACATGGGTTGCTGCGATGCCATCCACAGCTCGTTCACGCGCTCGATGGCAAGTTCGCCTTCTTCGCGTCGGGTCTGGTGGAGCGACTGCTCGAAACGCGTCATGGCGACCTGGCGGAAAACCGTGGCGAAGGCGTCTTCGAGCTTGCCGCAGAGCAGCCCCAGGCGGACCTTCGGATCGCTCTCCTCGCGCATCAGGCGCCGAAAGACCAGCATTTCGCCGAAAACGCTGGCGGTCTCGGCCATGGTGAGCGGCGTGTCTTGTTCGAAGAGGCCCTGACGAGCGGCCAGGGACTGATGGATGCCGTGGCCCAGCTCGTGGGCCACGGTCATGACGTCGCGCAGGTTGCCCGTGTAGTTGAGCAGCACGTAGGGGTGGAGGTCGGGCACGGTCGAGGCGCAGAAGGCGCCGCTGCGTTTGCCGTCGCGCAGCTCCGCGTCGATCCAGTCCTCATCGAAGAAGCGGGTTGCGATCTCGGCCAGCTGCGGGGCGAAGTCGCCGTAGGCGCCCAGCACGATTTCGCGGGCCTCATCGAAGCTGCGCTCGCCCTCGGCGCCTGCGACCGGTGCGTAGCGGTCGTAATCCTCTAGCTGCTCGATGCCCAGGAGGCGCGCCTTCAGGCGGTAGTAACGGGCCACCAGCGGGTAGCGTTCGACGCAGGCGTCGAGCAACGAGTCGACGCTCTTGTCCGAGATCTCGTTGGCGAGATTCCGGCTGGTCATGGGTGCCGTGTAGCGGCGCAGGCGGTCGTCGACGCTCTTGTCCTGGACCAGGGTGTTGAAGATGAAGGCGAGAGGGCGCGACGCCTGCTTGAGACCTGCCGTCATCGATGCCGCCGCCGCGCGCCGTGTGTCCCGGTCGGGCGAGTAGAGCAGCGATAGCACCTCTTCTTCGCCGAGGTCCTGGATCTTGCCGTCCTTCTCCAGTGCGAATCGCTGCGCCGCCATCAGCTCGTCGAACAGGCGGCTGAAGGCGCGCCGTCCTGTGTTTGCGGTCTCTTCCAGGATGCGTTCTTCGGGCTCGGAGAGGACGTGCTGTTGGTAGCGGCGCATCGAGGTCAGGAAGTGGCGCCGCGGCTCGAGCTCCGACGCCGCCAGCAGCGAATCCGCTCGCGTATTGTCGAGCCCGACCCACTCCAGCTCGAAGAAGAGCAACGTGTTGCGGATCTGGGTGATCTTCTCCTGCACGCGCTGCATCAGCGCGCCGTGGGCGGGCGCGCTGGTATCGGCCGCGAAGAGCAGGTGGGAATAGACGGCGGGCCGGGCCGCGCGTTCGTTGATCTTCTCCAGCGTGTCGACGGCCTCGGCGAGCTGTGCCGCGTCGATCTCGGCGAGCTTTCCCCGGTAGCGCTGCGCGAAGGCGTCTGCGTCGCCCTGTGCCGTTTCGAGATCGGCTTCGATCTTGGGGTCTTCGGGTGAGGCGAAGAGATGGCTCAGATCCCATTGGACGCCGGCGGCGAGGTCGCGCTTGGTTTCGCTCGTCTCTGCGTCCGACGGCGAAGATTCACTCATGCGGCGGAAGATACCGCGGTACAATCCAGGGTCGATGCGCGCGATCCTGCACGCCGACATGGATGCCTTCTACGCGTCTGTCGAGCAGCGCGACGACCCGTCGCTGCGTGGCAAGCCCGTCATCGTCGGCGGGACCGGCAGCCGCGGCGTGGTCGCCGCTGCAAGCTACGAGGCCCGTTGCTTTGGCGTCCATTCGGCCATGCCGACGGTCGAGGCCCGGCGTCTGTGTCCCGAGGGTGTCTACCTGCGCGGGCGCATGAAGGCCTACGCGGCCGAGTCGCGCCGGATCTTCGAGGTCTTCCGGCGCTTCGCGCCCGCCGTCGAGGGGCTGTCTCTCGACGAAGCGTTTCTCGACGTCACGGGGACCGAGCGTCTGTTCGGTCCGCCGGCCGAGGTCGGTCGATTGCTGCGGGAAGCCGTGCGCCAGAAAACCGGGCTCGCCGTATCCGTCGGGATCGCCCCGGTGAAGATGGTGGCCAAGATCGCAAGCGACGCCGCCAAGCCCGACGGTCTGCTGGAGGTTCCGCCGGGCGGCGTACGCGCGTTCCTCGACCCGTTGCCGATCGGCAGGATCTGGGGCGTCGGTCCCGTGGCCCAGCGACGACTCGAAGCGCTGGGCCTCGGGACGGTGGGCGACCTCGCCCGCGCAGACGTTGGGCGGATCGAGCAGGCACTGGGTCGCTGGGGCCTGGAAGTGGCGCGTCTCGCGCGCGGCGAAGACGTGCGCGAGGTCGAGCCGTATCGCGAAGCCGTTTCCTATAGCGAAGAGAATACCTTCGTGTCCGATGTCTCCGATCGGATGCTGCTCGAGTCCACACTGATTGCCCATGCCGAATCCGTGGCACGTCGCCTACGCCGCGACGGCCTGGCGGCCCGAACCGTGCTGCTGAAGCTCAAGCTCGGCCGGCGCCGCAAGGCGGGTCCTCGTGGCTATCCGATCTACACGCGGCGTACGACCCTGCGCGAACCCACGGATGACGGCGCCGTTCTCTCGGCCCGGGCCAGCGTGCTCTTGGAGCAATTCGGATTGGAGGAGCCGATTCGCTTGATCGGCGTCGGCGCGACCAATCTCGTACAGGCCGAAGCCGAACAGTTCGATCTCTTCAGCGCCACGAACAAGCGCGGCGATCGCAAGCGCCTGAATCGCGCCCTCGACGAACTTCACGAGCGGTTCGGCGGCGATGCCGTGAAGCGCGGTGGAATTTCCGAGGCGGAGCGCGCCGGCCTCTCGATGCAGATCAAGCGTGGCGAGTAGCCGCGCGGCATGACGCTGCTGTGGAGTCGTGTCCTGACTCCGGGTCGAGTCCCGATCCGCGTTCGAGGCTGCTCCACTTCTGAGGAGGGGTCGGCTTCAGTCGTAGACGGCATCGATGTGCCATGCGCCGCTGATATGATCAAAACGGAGTCTCGAAATGGTTCCGTCACTGGTGTGTACGTCGAAGTAGTCGTAGGCGAAGCGACTTTCCGGCGACCACCAGCCACCGGTGATTCTCCAGGGGCCCGAGAGATGGAGCACGCGTCCGTGGGCCACGCCGCTTCGGATCCAGTCGGGGACACTTCCAGACAGGCGCACCTCGGCGGTAACCGGTGGACGTAGGGCCCGGACGGCCAGCACGGCGGTGGGGGGATGGGCCCCGGACTCCGGGCACTGCGCCTTGCGGCTTCGAACAGTCGCGCGGCTCTCGAAGGGCTCGATCTCGAAGCGATGCGGCCGATGGTCGTTGGCCTCGCGGGGGCTGCCGACGCGGCCGCCGCCACAGAGGAGTTCGAGCCGCGCCAGGGTCCGACCGAGGCTGTCGGGCGCAGGGCCAGCGGGGCGAAACAGATCGAGCTGATCGGTTTGGAGGGGCTGCCCCTGGGTCTCGACGGCCACGCCCACCACGGGCGCCTCGGGCGGGTGCTTCTCCAGCGCGTGACCGACCAGGCGCACGAGGGAGCGCAGGTCGAGACTGGGTGCCGCGAGTCCGATACGGCGCGCATCGCGACCGCCTCCTTCGAGGTCGAGCCGCAGCAGGATCTCGCCGCAGGCGAGCTGTCGGGCCTCGAGCCGTTCCAGCAGGCGCGAGAGCAGCCCCTGGATCACGAAGTTGAGGGGCTCGAGCCGCTCGATGGCGAATTCGAGGTCCAAAGCTTCGACCCGGCGATCCTCGGTCGGACAGGGCAGGGGCGCCTCGCTGGCTTCGCCGCGCGCGCAGGCGATGAGCTCGAGCACCTCGGGACCCAGCCGGGTGCCGAGTGCGCGCCGCGGCAGCTGCAACAGGTCTCGCACCGTCCGTACACCGAAACGTGTGAGCGCGGCTTGGACCGTATCGCCCGGATCGAGCAGGTCCAGGGGCAGCGAGGCCAGGAAGGCGCGCTCGGAGCGAGGCGAGAGCAGCTCAACCCGATCCCCTTCAGGGTGACGGATGGCGAAACGACGCGCGGCCACCCGGGCGACGAGCTGCGAGGACGCCACCGTGACCCACGGGCCACAGCCGAGTCCGAAGCCCAGACGTCGGACCCGTTCCAACAAGGCGGTGGCGAAGCCCCGTTCGCTCTGAAAGACCGCTTCCATGCCCGAGGCCTCGGCGAAGACCACGGCTTCCGCGGCGAAGCTTCCCGACAGCGGTGCTGCCAGGGCGGCGCGGGGAGCGCAGGAGAGCGCGGCATCCAGCAGCGCCTGGCGGGCCGCGTTCTCGAGGGCGGGTGATGCCACCTTCACACACAGCTCGCTGCAAAGGGTCCGGGCCTGGGCGACCCGGTCGAGACGTCGGATGCCTTTTTGGCCGGCTTCGGGAGAGACCGACACCAGCTCGGCCCGCGGACCGGGGCCCGATGCGATGGCCAGGGGTCGGCCCTTGAGCTCCGGATCGGCCCGCAGCGCGGCGGACAACGGCAGGTCGGGAATCCGGCAGCAGGCGATGCGCGGCATCGTGGTTCACGCCGCGCTGGCGCGGTTCATGCCGTACTCGAATGGGGGGAACGCAGCCGGATCCGCACACTGCGTTCGACCGGCGCCGTACGGTGACGCACCAGGCGGGCTTCGGTCTCCAGCTCTTCGAGCAGCGCTGGCGAGCCGCGGAAGCTGGCCCGGGTGGTCCTCATCTCCAGCACGATCTCGGCCGCGGTGCCCGTGTTGCGCGCAAGGCTCAGCACCACCAGGGCGCTGTCGCTGCCGGCGGCGGCTCGTGCCAGGCGCGTCCAGGTGGCGGGCGGAGTGTGCATGCGCGAAGCACGCGAGAGGCGCGGGTCGAGAGTCAGGTCGAGCAACACCAGGCCGAAGCCCGGGGCCTCCAGCAGCTGCTCGGTGCTGCGCAGGGCTTCGGACCAGCCCGGCGCCCGCGCCCACAAGACCTGCTCCAACACCACGCCGGCCGCATTGGCCGAGCTGGGGTCGAAGCCGTCGGCGCCGTCCACCAGGGCGCAGGTCTCGCCGGCCCGGGTGGTCTGGGCCAGCAGGGAGAGGGCCAGGGAGGTTCGCCCCGACGAGGGGTGACCCGCGATCTCGCACAGCCGGCCGCGGGGAAAACCTCCACCCAGCAGGGCATCGATGGGTCCGAGGCCCGTGACGAGCCGGCCGGTGTGGCTGGAGCGGGCCGCCTCGGCGGCTTCTCCGCGGCGCAGGCGCGATCCGAGGTCACGCAGCAGGGCTTCCACGGCGCGAGCCGTCTGCACGGGGGGGCGGGACACCGCGATACTTTCGTCTTGTTTTCGCCACCTGTCAATCAGGGAAAAAGAAGGAAAATCCCCGCCCCAGCGCCCCTGCGCGCTCCTTGGGATTGGCTGTGGTGGTCGGGCGCTCGAAACCACGGGCTAGGACTCGAGGATGGCCTCGAAGGTCTCGAGCTTCGGGTGCCCGGCCATGATCCCTTCGGGCGTGCGCGCCTGGGCGTGGGCCTTCCGGAACGATTCCGAGCGGGTCCAACCCTCGAAGGCCTCGCGGCTCTCCCAGGTGGAGTGGGACACGTACTGCCCGGGCTCGTCGCCCTTCAGCAGGGCGAAGCGGATGAAGCCCGGCACGGCTTCGAGATGGGTCTCGCGCTCGCGCCAGATCTTCTCGAAATCCTCGCTGCGTTCGGGATTCACGACAAAACGATTCATGGCAATGAAGACACTCATGGAAAATATTCTCCTTTTAGGATTTGATGCGGACGCGACGTCCGTCGATGGTGAGTTTGGATTCGGCGAACAGGCGCAGCGCTTCGGGGACGAGTCTGCGCTCCGCGGCCTGCACACGTTTGGCCAACGTCTCGGGCGTGTCGTCGTCACGTACGTCGACCGCTTCCTGAAGAATGATCGGGCCGTGGTCGTACTCTTCGTCAACGAAGTGCACGGTGGCGCCGGTGATCTTCACGCCGGCTTCGAGCACCGCTTCGTGGACCCGGTGACCGTAGAAGCCCTTGCCGCAGAAGGCGGGGATCAGCGCCGGGTGGACGTTGAGGGTGTGGCCATCGAAGCGGCCGCGGGTCTCGAACGGCGACAGGAATCCCAGCAGCAGGACAAGATCGATCTCGTGCTCGTCGAGCACCGCGTGGATGGCGTCGTTGAATCGGCCGACGTCGGAATGGTCCTTGCGCGAGATGGTGACCGCGGGGATGTCACGACGCCGCGCGCGATCGAGTCCGAAGGCGTTGGGATTCGACGCAATCACGACACAGACCTGGCCGGGAACGTGATGGAGATCGATCTGCTCGCAGAGGTTCTCAAGGCTCGTTCCCGAGCCGGACAGGAGGACCGCAATGCGAAGCGGCACCGTCATTCTCTATCCCTTGCGCAGCTTTTCGAAGATCGCCCGGGTCGCCATGCTCTTGTTGAGCGTATAGAAATGGATGCCGGGCGCACCTTTGTCCAGCAGCTCGCGACACTGAAGGGTGGCCCACTCGACGCCGACGTCACAGGTGGCCGCGTCGTCGTTCTCGACTTCCGTGAGCTTCGCCTGGAGCTCATTCGGGATCCCGGCACCCGACAGCGACGTCATGCGTCGAATGCTCTTGGCGCTCAGGATGGGCATGATTCCCGGCACGATCGGGACATCGATGCCGATCTCGCGTGCCTTCTTCTCGAACGCGAAGAAGTCGGCGTTGTCGAAGTAGAGTTGCGTGATCAGGAAGTCGACGCCGGCGTCCACCTTGCGCTTCAGGTTGCGCAGGTCGGTCTCGGAGTCCGGGGCCAGTGGGTGGGTTTCCGGATAGCAGGCGCCGCCGAGACAGAAGTCGGATTGGGTCCGGATGAACGACGCAAGCTCGTTGGCGTAGGTGAAGGCGCCCGGCGGCGGCTCATATTCGGGCGGGTGGTCGCCGCCCAGTGCCAGGATGTTCTCGATGCCACCGGCGGTCAGCTGCCCGAGGGTCTTGGTGATCTGGTCCGGGGTGGACCCGATGCAGGAGAGGTGCGCCATGGCGGTGAGCCCGATCTCCTGTTGGATGCGAACGACGATCTCCACCGTTTTCTGACGGGTGGAGCCGCCGGCGCCCCAGGTGACCGAGACGAAATCCGGATCCAGCAGCTTCAGGTCCTGAACGGTGCGGTAGAGCGACGCGAAGCCTGCCTCGGTCCTCGGGGGAAAGAACTCGAAGGAGAAGACGGGCAGGTGGGTCTCCGTGGCCTGCGTATAACGGTCTGATATGCGCACGCGGCTAGTCTACCATCCGTGCCCATTGACGCTGGGCCGGTGGACCGCGAAACTGCGCCGTCCGGAGGTTTCCGTTTCCATGACGATCCTGGTGTCGGGCTCTCTGGCTTTGGACCACATCATGGTCTTTCCAGACCGGTTCAAAGACCACATTCTTCCCGACAAGCTGCACATCCTGAACGTTTCCTTCAATATCGAGAGCCTCGAGACCCACTTCGGTGGTGTTGCCGGAAACATCGCCTACCACCTGAATCAGCTGGGCGGCGATCCGCTGATCCTGGCCACCGTGGGCTCCGATTTCGGTCCCTATGCGGACTGGCTCGATCACCACGGGATACGCCGCGACGCCATTCGCGTGCTCGACGACGTGCGAACCGCCCAGGCCTTCGTCACCACCGATCTCGACGACAATCAGATATGGGCCTTCTATGAGGGCGCCATGGCGCGTGCCCACGAAGCGAAGCTCGCCGACATCGAGGGAGAATTTGTGCTGGGGATCGTCTCCTCGGACGGCAAACATGCGATGCTCGACCACGCGCGCGAGCTCAAGAGCCGAGGGGTTCCCACCTTCATCGACCCGAGCCATGGCCTGCCCATGTTAGACCGCGACGAGTTGATCGAGATGATCGACGGTTGCGCCGCCTACGTGGTGAACGACTACGAATGGTCGCTGACCCTGGAGCGGACGGGCCTCTCCGAGTCGGAGCTCGCCGGCCGCTGTGAGTCGATCATCATCACCAAAGGAGAGCAGGGCGCCGAGATCCGCGAGGCGGGCCAGGTCGTCGAGATCCCCCCGGTCGTCGCAGAAAAGGTCGTGGATCCCACCGCGTGCGGCGATGCGTTTCGCGCAGGCGTTCTCTTTGGTCGCTCGGAAGGTCACGGCTGGGACGTCGCGGGTCGCATCGGTAGCCTGATGGGGAGCCTTCAAGTGGCTGTGCCAGGCGCGCAGAACCTGCGCGTCGACCCCGATACGTTTCGCGCCCGATACGAGCGGGAGTTCGACGCCGCGTTCTGATGGCGGAGCAGACACGGCCCAAGACTCGCCTGCGCGACGCCGTCATGCTGCTGAGCGCAGCGCTGATGCCGGTCCCGTGGATGGTCTGCAACCAGGTCGAGTCCCACGGGCTCGGAACCGAGTGGATTGCCGTCATGGCGGGCTTCGCCATTGTGGGAGCCGCCTTCCTGCTCTCCTGGGCCGCCGAGCTTGCCGAGCGCGACATCCCCCAGGCGATGGCGATCCTGATGCTCGCCCTCGTCAGCGTGCTTCCCGAGTACGCGGTGGATCTCCACTTCGCGTGGACGGCAGGCAAGGATCCCAGCTATGCGCCGTATGCCGTCGCGAACATGACGGGCGCCAACCGGCTCTTGATCGGATTCGGCTGGGCGGCGGTGGTGTTGATTTCATGCTCCAAGACGAAGTCGACGAAACTCTTGATCCACCCGCAACAGAAGCTTGAGATTCGCTTCCTGGTGTGGGCGACGCTCTTCTCGTTCCTGATTCCGCTGACCGGCACCATCAACTTGTTCGACGCCGCCGTGCTGCTGCTGCTCTTCCTGCTCTACGCCGTTTCGGCCATGCGCAGTGAATCCGAAGAGATCCAGCTCGTGGGCCCGGCGGCGATGATCGACCGTGAGACCTCCAACCGGGGGCGGCGGCTCTGGTCCCTGGGCCTGTTCGTCTTCGCGGCCTACGGAATCTTCATCGCGGCTGAGCCCTTCGCCGAGAGTCTGGTCAAGATTGGGCTTGATTGGGAAATCGAAGAATTCCTGCTGATCCAGTGGGTGGCGCCATTGGCCTCGGAGTCGCCCGAATTCATCATTGCCATCCTGTTTGCACTGCGCCTGCGCGGGTCCATTGGCATCGGGGCCTTGATCTCATCGAAGGTCAACCAGTGGACGTTGCTGGTGGGCGCGATTCCGATCGCCTTCGCGCTCTCTTCGGGCACAACCAATGGACTCCCCCTCGATGAGCGGCAGACCGAGGAGATGCTGCTCACGTCGGCCCAATCCTTGTTTGCTGCGATCCTGATCGCCGACCTGCAGTTTTCTCGCAAGGAAGCGATCCTTCTTCTCACCCTGTTCCTGGGCCAGTTCCTGTTCACCAGTACCGAGGTCCGCTACCTGTTCATCGGTCTCTACTTCCTGCTCTCCGTGGGCCTGTTGTTCCAGCGCGAGCGTCGGCGCGACTTCTTCGAAATCGTCTTCAGCTCGCCTTTTCCCAAACGCGACTGAGCCGATCCGGGGGCGCGGCCGATGAACCGTGACACCGATGTGGTCGTGGTGGGTGCTGGCATCGTGGGCTTGGCCGTCGCTGCGGCGCTGGTCTCGGAGGGTCATCGGGTCGTAGTGCTCGAGCGTCGCAATGGGCCAGGGCTCGAGGTCACGGCGCGCAACAGCGAAGTCGTCCACGCCGGCATCTACTACCCGGAAGCCTCTCTCAAGGCCGAGTTGTGCGTGGCCGGCCGGGAGGTGCTCTATCAACGCTGCGAGCGGTTGGGGATCGGTCACCGCCAGACGGGAAAACTGATCGTTGCGTCCGCACCCGATGAGCTCGAAGCCCTCGAGTCCCTTCGGGCGCGGGGCAGCGCGAACGGTGTACCCGGACTCGAGATCCTGGACGAGCAACAGCTGCAGGCGCTCGAGCCCGACGTGCGCGCCGTCGCGGCACTCTATTCGCCGAGCTCGGGGATCGTCGATTCGCACGGCCTGTGTCTCAGCTACGCCACCGAAGCCGAACGCGGAGGTGCGATGCTGGTCTTCCACTCCGAGGTGATGTCAATCCAGGCGCGGGCCGGCGGCTGGAACGTCGAAGCCATCGACGATCGCGGCGAGACGGGGCGCCTGTCCTGCGGCGCCGTCGTCAACGCCGCCGGCCTCGCTTCGGACGAGGTGGCGCGTCGGGCCGGCATGGACGTGGACGCGTCCGGCTACCGGCTGCACCCGTGCAAGGGCGACTACTTCGCGCTATCGCCCTCCGCACCAGTTTCGATCCAGAGGCTCATCTATCCGCTACCCGTCGGTCCGGGCCTCGGTGTGCACGCGACCTTGGATCTCGGGGGTCGCATCCGCTTCGGACCCGATACTGAGTATGTGGACGAAATCCGCTTCGACGTCGATCCGGAAAAGCGCGTCGATTTCGTGCAGCAGGTCACGCGCTACCTGCCTGCCGTCCGTGCCGAATGGCTCGAACCCGAGGGCGCAGGGATTCGGCCGAAGCTCTCGGGACCGGGCGAGCCGTTTCGGGACTTCGTGGTTGCGGAAGAATCCGCCGCGGGATTCCCAGGGCTCGTCAATTGCATCGGGATCGAGTCGCCGGGACTGACCGCCGCAGCCGCCATCGCTTCGCGGGTGGCGGACCTCCTCGCATCGCTCTGACTGCCGCAATCCGAAGCCTTCGGGAAGACGCGGGTCGTGGCCGTCAGAACCAATGGACGGCGGTCGCCATGTTGTCGCCGGCCTTGTGACGTCGATGAGCTTCGAGAGCGAGCTCGACGAGATGGCGTGCCGTCTCGAGCGGAGCGAGGTCCGCGTCCAGCCGCGCCGCGCGGTCAACCGCTTCCAGGACGGCGGCCTCGGGAAGATCGACGCCGATGCCCCGTTCGGACAGGCCGTCGGTCGACAAGATCATGGCGCGCGTATCGGCCAGCGAATTCTGGCCCGACCGGACGCGGGCCCTCATGGCATTCTCCGAGTGATGGGGACTCCCCAGGTAGAAGGTCGCTTGCTCGTCGTCCCCGGTGAGCTCGATCACCTCGTTGCGCGCCACCCGGAAGATGTGGCTGTCGCCGATCGAGGCCCAGTAGATCTGGCCCTGATCCGGTCGGATCACGGAGAAGGCCAGGGTGGAGCGCGCTTCGGCGTTTCCGCCGCCGGCAACAGCGGCGAGGACGCCGGCGTGGATCTCGCCAACGAGCGCGCGGGCCATGGGGTCCCAGTCGTCGCCCTGCGCGGAGGATCCAACCCAGTCGCGACCCAGGTTTTCGAGCACGCGTTCGACGGCCAGCTCGGCGGCGTCGGTTCCGCCGTGGCCGTCGGCGGCCACCAGCACGCTCCCGCCCGGTCCACGCCGGAATCCCACCGCATCTTCGTTGGGTTCCCGGTGGTGGTAGGTCTTGGCGGCACCACCCCGGGAGAGGGCGATGGCCACCGATGCTTCGGCGATCGTGGCGATTCGACCGAGCTCGATGTGGTCCCGTCCGAGAAGCACCCCCAGTGACATCGCTGCCGAGTATACCGGTCGGGACCTGCCTGCCCGTCGCCGGGCTGGGGCGGTTCGTTGCGTGTTCGCTGCTCGGTGGTCGTGTCGATTGCTAGAACCGGGGAGTCTCAGCTTGGAATCGCTCCGGAATGCCAGTGCCGCGCGATCTTGTCTTTGCGCTCTGTCACGAGGTGAAGAATCTCCTCGCGGCCCAGCGCCTCCAGTGTCAGCTTCTCGACGACAAGCAAGCCGCTAGCCGGATCTCGGAGTTGGCCGCCCGCGCCGGCTCGCTGCTGGCCGGTCGGCCGCTCACGCAGGGGGTGGCGCGGAGCGTTGTCGAACGCTGCGGCCGCGGCTTCGAGTTCGAAATTCCCGCCGAGGGAACCCGCGTGGCTCTGCGGGTTCCGAGGGTCGAGCACTAGGGCTCGTAGGGTGGGTGGGCGAGCGTTCGGATGAAGGCGACCAGGTCCCAGATCTGAGCGTCGTCGAGGCTGCCGCCCCAGGGCGCCATGATCGGTGCCTTGCCCACTGCAGCTCCTCCCTGCTGGATCACCTTGAACAGGTAGGCGTCCGAGAGACCGTTCATGACGTTGCCATCGCTGTGGGCCGCCGGCTTCGGATCGAGCGCGGCCGCCAAGGCGCCGTCTCCGCCGCCGGTCGGGCCGTGACACGAAGCACAGTCGCGCGCGTAGGTCGTCGCTCCGCGGCCGGCGTTGCCCACGACGGGCTCGGGTGTCGGCGTGGGTCCCGGTTCCGGGGTCGGTTCGGGCTTCGGTGCAGGCGTCGAGCTCGGCGCGGGCTGCGAAGTACCCTCGTCGCCGCCGCCACAAGCGACGAACGTCGAAAGCATCAGGCCGACCAGGGTCCAGACCCCGCTGGATCGAATCCGCATCATCTGTCGATTCCTCCGGCCTTGGCGAACTCCGCACGCAGTTCTTCGAAGCTGCGGGTCACAGGGAACTGGGGAAAGTCCTCGATCACATTGTCGGGTGGACGGAACAGGATTCCCGCATCGGCCTCGGTCAACATCGAAGTGTCGTTGTAGGAGTCGCCGGCCGCGATCACCTGGAAGTTGAGCTGGCGGAAAGCTTCGACGGCCTTGCGCTTCTGGTCCTCCAGCCGAATGTGATAGGCGACGACACGACCGGAATCGTCGGTCTCGATCCGGTGGCAGAACAGGGTGGGTCGACCGATCTGGGCCATCAGCGGATCTGCGAATTCGTAGAAGGTGTCAGACAGGATCACCACCTGGAAACGCTCGCGCAGCCAATCGAGGAACTCGGCGGCGCCTTCCAGCGGGCGCATGCGACCGATTACCTCCTGGATGTCGGACAGACGGAGACCATGCTCGGCCAGGATCTCGAGTCGGCTACGCATCAGTACGTCGTAGTCGGGCTCGTCCCGAGTCGTTCGGCGTAGCGCTTCGATGCCGGTGCTTTCGGCCACGTTGATCCAGATCTCTGGGACCAACACTCCCTCCAGGTCGAGACAGGCGAGCTTCACGAACATTCCTCACGGTGCGGGGGGGGTCTCGCGGCGCCCGCGGCAGGGTTTCAGGCGCTTCGAAGCGGCGCAAGCGGCGGAGCCTGCCGGGTCGTTCGATCGAATCACGTGCTGGGAAGCATCCCAGGGCTGCTCCCCGGTGGCAACTACCTCGTCCGAGTCGGGTTGGATAGCATCCTTGAAATGTCGATTTCCCGATCAATTTCGGCCGGTTTCCGCGTGTCTGCCGCGCCGTTGACGCTGCTCGTACTGGCATTGGGTTGCGGCCCTGGGGACGAGGCCGGTCCCTCTGACGACGGGCCTTCGCCGCCGACGGTCGAGATTACGACCGTACAGGCGCGAACGCTGCGCGACATGGCCACGTTCAGCGGTCAGCTCAGCGCCGAAAACTCCGTGATGGTCAAGGCCGAGACCGCTGGCGTCGTGGCCGAAATCCTCTTCCAGGAGGGAGAGGAAGTCGAGGCGGGGCAGGTGCTGATCCGGTTGCGCGATGCCGAACAGCTGGCACGGCTTCGCGAGGCCGAGGCCAACCTCTCGCTGGCCAAGGGGGTCTTCAATCGAACCGAGCGCCTGGCCAAGCGGAATGCTGCGTCGCAGGCGGCGCAGGATCAGGCACGGGCCGAGCTTGGAGTGGCCCGAGCGCGGGTGGAGATCGCCAAGGTCGAGATCGATCGCACCCAAATCCGGGCACCCTTCGATGGCGTCTCGGGCCTGCGACTGGTCACGCGCGGTGACCGGATCGAAGATGACACGCCGATCGTGCAAGTCGACGCGGTCGACCAGCTTCAGGTCAGCTTCGCCATCAGTGAGGTGGGCATCTTGTTCACGCGTGTGGGGACGGCCGTCGAGGTCAAGGTCGCCCCGTATCCGAACGAGATCTTTCCGGGCGAGGTCTTCTTCGTCTCGCCGACCCTCGATCCCGCGACGCGGCGGATCATCGTCAAGGCCTGGGTGCCCAACCAGGATCGAAGGCTGCGCGCAGGCCTGTTCGCCAACGTCGAGATGCAGATCGATCAACGCGAGAACGCGATCCTGGTACCCGAGTCCGCCATCGTCTTCGACCGGCAGGGGACCTATGTGTGGAAGATCGACACTGAATCCGTCGCCGGCAAGGTTCCCGTCGAAACTGGGCTGCGGCGTGACGGCACGGTCGAAGTGACGCTCGGGCTTCGCTCGGGCGAGCGCATCGTCTCCACCGGAACCCACAAGGTGAAAGAAGGCGAGAAGGTCGTGGAGGCCGTCGCACGGCCCGGGCCCACCGGCCAGGCGCGCAACGCGCCGGTGACGGGTTCGGGGGCCGGAGAAGGTACTTGAGAATCGCCCAGGTCTGCATCGACCGTCCGGTTCTGGCGACCGTGATGTCGCTGGTGATCGTCCTCTTTGGTCTGATCAGCCTTTCGCGTCTTCCGAATCGCTACCTGCCGAACGTCGATCCGCCGGTCATTTCGATCACGACGATCTTTCCCGGCGCGGCTCCCGAAGTCGTCGAGACCTCGGTCACCGACCCCTTGGAAGACCAGGTCAACGGCATCGAGGGCGTGAAGCACGTGACCTCGCTCTCTCGGGAGCAGGTCTCGATGATCACGATCGAGTTCGAGCTGGGTCGGGACCTCGAGGCCGCGGCCAACGACGTGCGGGACCGGGTGGCCCGGGCGCGCAAGGACTTGCCCGAGGAGGTGGAAGATCCGGTCGTCGCGAAACGGGACTCCGACGCCAGCCCGGTGTTCTGGCTGGCCCTGTACGGTGAACAGTACGACCAGGTCCAGCTCACCACCATCGCCGACACCCAGATCGTCGATTCCCTGAGCAAGCTTCCGGGCGTAGCCACGGTCATCATCGCCGGCGAGCGTCGGTACTCCATGCGCGTCTGGGTGGACAACCACCAGCTCAATGCCCAGGAAATCACGATCGCCGACCTCACCGAGGCTCTGCGCAACGAGAACGTCGACATCCCATCGGGTCGCTTGGAATCGCGGGACACCGAGTTCACGGTGCGGAGCCTGGGCGAGCTGCACACCGTTCGCGGCTACGAAGATCTGATCATCAAGAACGTGGGCGGCAAGCCCGTGCGCTTGCGCGACGTCGCCCGGGTCGAGGTCGGTCCCGAGAGCGCGCGAAAGATGGTGCGGTTCAACGGCAAGCCCGGCATCGGGCTCGGCGTCGTGAAGCAGTCGAAGGCCAACAGCATCGACGTCTCCGACGCGATTCACGCGGAGGTGGAGGTGCTCAGGCAGTCGCTCCCGCCGGGTGTCGAGCTGCTGGTGGCCTACGACTCGTCGCGCTTCATCCGCCAGTCGATCATCGATGTGACCCGGACGATCTTCGAAGCGGCCATCCTTGTGATCCTGGTGATCTACATCTTCCTGCGCTCGTTCCGGGCCACGCTGATTCCGGCGGTGGCGATTCCGGTGTCGATCCTGGGTTCCTTCGCCTTCCTCTACTTCCTGGACTTCACCCTCAACACCCTGACGCTGATGGGCGTGACACTCGCCATCGGGCTCGTGGTCGACGACGCCATCGTCGTGCTGGAGAACATCGCCCACTGGGTCGAGGAGGGAACGCCCCCCATGCAAGCGGCCCGGCGCGGCATGCAGGAGATCTCGTTTGCCGTCGTGGCGTCGACGGTGTCGGCCGTAGCCGTGTTCCTGCCGCTGACGTTCTTGACGGACACGACCGGGCGCTTGTTCCGCGAGTTCGCCGTGACCGTGGCGGCGGCCCTGTTCGTGTCGGGATTCGTGGCTGTGACGCTCTCGCCCGCGCTGTGCGCCCGGGTGTTGCGACCGGTTCGCCAGGAAACGGGTGTGAAGGCCGCCCTCGGCAGCTTCTTCGAGAGGCTGTCGAACGGTTACGGAAGCATGTTGGCGCCCGTGATGCGGCGGCCGGGCAGGTTCGTCCTGCTGGGCATGGTCTGGTTGCTGGCCGGTGTGGTGCTGATCCAGTTCATCGATGAGGAGCTGATCCCCAAGTCGGACCGGAACGTCTTCTTCGTCTGGACCAACGCTCCCGAGGGCAGCACCATCGACTACATGGACCGCTATCAGTACGCGACCGAACAGATCGTGCTGGAGCAGCCCGAGGTCGTCAGCGTCTTTTCGGTGATTGCACTGGGGCTCGGCACACCGGGCCTCGTGAACCAGGGGATCGTGATCGGGGGACTTTCGGACGAGAGCGACCGGGATCGCAGCAGTGAAGACGTGGCGCGTGACATCGCGCCCGACCTGAAAAAGATCTCGGGCATCAAGGCATACACCCACACACCGCCGGCGCTGGGCGGGTTCCTGTCGTCACCGGTCTCGCTGGTGATCGAGGGGCCGGATCTGCAAGCCCTTTCCGACTTTTCCGACGAGATCGAACGCCGCATCCAGGAACACGACGGCTTCAAGTTCACCCAGGGGAACCTGTACCTGAACAAGCCTCAGCTCGAGATCGCCATCGACCGCGAACGCGCCAGCGATCTGGGCGTGTCGGTCCGCGATGTGGCGAGGACGCTCCAGGTCCTGCTCGGCGGCATGGATCTCTCGACCTTCAAGCTCGACGGCGAGACCTACAACGTCATGGTGCAGCTCGATCGTTTCGACCGGGATGACCCCCGCGATGTCTTGAACTTCACGGTGCGCGGCAACAACGGCAACCTGATCCCGCTCGCTTCGGTGATCGAGATGCGCGAGACCATCGCACCGCGCGAGATCCCCCATTTCAACCGGCGGCGCTCCGTCACCATTTCGTCCAACCTCGACGACGAAGTCTTGTCCCAGGGAGCGGCGCTCGAGATCGTCGAACGGATCGCCAAGGAAGTGCTTCCCAAGAGCGGATACTCGTACCGCTGGACCGGTGAGGCGGAGAAGTTCCTGGAGTCTGGCAACGCGCTGGCCTTCGCCTACGGACTGGCGATTCTCTGCGTCTTCCTGGTGCTGGCGGCGCAGTTCGAGAGCTTCACCCATCCCATCACGATCCTCGTCGCCGTGGCGTTCTCGTTCACGGGTGCGCTGATTGCGCTGAAGCTCACGGGAACGACGCTGAATCTCTTCAGCAAGATCGGTCTCGTGATGCTGGTCGGGCTCGTGACCAAGAATTCGATTCTGATCGTGGAGTTCGCCAACCAGCTCCGTGGACGCGGCCTGACGCTGGTCGAGGCCGTCACCCAATCGGCGCGGCGGCGGTTCCGCCCGATCCTGATGACGGCGCTGGCGACCATGGTCGGCATCCTGCCGATCGCGCTCGGACGCGGCGCCGGCGGCGATGCCCGGGCTCCGCTGGGCATCGCGGTGGTGGGCGGCATGTTCTTCTCGACGATCCTCACATTTTTCATCGTTCCTGCGACCTACGTCGTGATCGAACGGATCCGCAGCCGGGTGATGGGCGAGCGCAGCGTGGCCCAACCTCAAGCCCCCGCCAGCGCCGGCGGATCCTGAGCAGACGCGCCGGCCGGCGTGGATTGCCTCGAAGCGCTGTTTCTGGGGCTCCTGCAGGGGCTGACCGAGTTCCTGCCGGTTTCGAGTTCGCGGGCCACCTGGTCATCGCTCAACGATTCC
>Ga0209988_10000257_pt1 | contig 31340 bp, 20 predicted proteins | sample N075metaG_FD_183115 | JGI IMG/M metagenome (GOLD analysis project Ga0209988, IMG submission 183115) | Deep subsurface microbial communities from Kermadec Trench to uncover new lineages of life (NeLLi) - N075 metaG (SPAdes) (version 2) | ecosystem: Environmental > Aquatic > Marine > Ocean trench... | reverse complement strand
CCGACCGACGTCTCGGATCGCTTCCCGAATGTCCTGGAAGCGCACCGTCGCTACGAGGACGACTGGTTCAGTCGCGGCCGCGCCGTCGGCAACGACCTGAGGGACAACCCCGAGATGCTCAGACGCCTGGAGTCGCTGGGTTATCTGAAGTGACCGTCTGGTATCGTCACTCGGGCAGTCACGGCGACGGCGCGGACATGCGGGAGGGCAGGATGACTTCCCGGCAGTTGGCAAGCGCTGCCGCAGCGAGCGTCGTGGCGATCAGGGGGTCGTCTTCCTTCATGAAACTGTGGGGGTTCTTCCAGCTGCCGTCGGGCAGTTGCCGCGACATCAAGTCGTCGGCGAGCCACGGCGCCCACGCCACCTCGAGCCCGTCTCGGTTGACGGTCGTGACGGACAGCAGGCGCAATGCGTGCGAGACCGACCAGCACCAGTAGTTCAATGCGGCGTCACGGTCGGCGGCGAGTACCGGCTCGAACACGCCCGGGTTGGTCCGCGTGGAGAAGTTGCGCTGCAGCCAGTCCTGCGCGGCCAGCACGCGCGGGTGGTCCGGTGCGAGACCGCAGCGGATCAGCGCCCGGACACCGTCGGCAGTCGCGCCGCCGTAGGAGTGATACCGGATCACGCCGTTTCGGTCGGTGCCGGAAACGCCGGCCTTGTTCTGGGCGCGGTTGGCCGCGGTGAAGAAGAAACCGCCGTCGTCGAACCCGGCATCACGCCCCGCGGCATCGAGTGAGAAGTTCTGGCAACGCTCGACAAACTGCAGCGCGGCGCGCAATGCAGGGTCGTCTGCCGGCACACCGCTCAGACGCAGCGCACCGACTGCAAAGAGGGTGGACGACAAGTCGGCGACGAAGGGCAGTCGGCCGGTTTCCGGCTTCTGTGGCGGTCGCACTGCATAGCCCCAGCCGCCGTAGCCGGCGTCGAGCCGGTTCCAGCCGAGCCGATCGGTGACCTGGTAGTCGCGAAGATAATGCAGCCACGCGTCACGAGCCCGGCGGTTGGCGTCGCTGGGCTCGTCGATGAGCAACCGATTGAAGACGATCGCGGCCATCGCCGCCGAGTAGACCGGGTAGTCGAGCGGCGTCTGGGGCGAGATCGTCCCGTCGCCGGCGACGAAGCCACGCAGATAGCCGGCCGCCCGGGCGCAGGCGGCGCGTGTCTCGGGGCTCGGCGGGCTCAGCCACAGCGTCTTGAGGATCGGTGGCGTCAGGGTCACGCCATCGGTGAGCGCGCCGTACGTCTCGGAGCGCCAGGCGCCGTCCTCGGATTGCCGGACAGCCAGGTACCGCGTCGCGCCGTCCAGGGCCCGCTCGATCCGGTCGGCGCGATCGACGGGATGCCGCTCACACGCGGCCGCAACGAACACACAGAAAAGGCCGCCGGCGACAAGCGCCGCAGCGGCCAGAACCTTTCGCGGAAGAGGAGGTTCACTCACTGCAGTTCATTATCACCAGGAATCGTCACCGGTGCATCGACGCTGCGGGCCACCGCGAGGGCCTCGGGTGGAACCGGCGTCCGGTCGACCATCAGGACCATCAGCGCCGACGATGTGCAGAAGGTCCGGCCGGTGATGCAGTGGTGACCCGTCCAGGTGCCGTCGGCGTTCTGGATGCGGTTGAGGTTCCGGGTCATCTTCGCGTCCCACTTCTTCCAGGCCTCGCCGCCCTTGACGACAAGACTCTCGCCGATGTTGGAATGGCTGAGGAACTCCTCGCCGCCGTTGGAGCCGAATCCGGCGACGAACTGCGGATCGTCGAGGCGGGCGATCACAGCGTCTTGTGCTATCACGAACGCGACCTCCGCTTCGTCGAATCGCCGCAGGTCGCTCCAGGCCTGGTCGCGTAGCTCCTGGGTGGGCGCGGAGACGAAAAGCTCGGCGACCTCGCCCCGACGCTCACGGTTGGAGTTGACCGAATCCTGCAGGATGCCGAGGTTCTTCGCCCCGGCATAGAGAGCGACGCCCGCCGCGCCCATCCCCCCGCCACTGACCACGCGGCCGGCCCTGACCTCGGCCAGAGCGTTGCTCTCGACCTTGGCGAGCACGTCATCCCTGACGTTCAAGCCGGACTGTTTCGCCCGGTTGAGGCTCTTGGCGGCAACCGCGTTGGCCAGCGCCGGTGCCCATCCACCGCCACCCCACAAGCCGTTGGCCTGCTGGTTCTCCTGGATCTTGTAGAGGATCTTGTCGAGCGCGGCCGCGAGCCGGTTCTCGCTCTCCTGGCTCGGCATGTGACCGGCCGACTCGGTGAGAACCAGCGACGCGAGGAACGTGTCGATGTTCGGACCGAGCTTCGCCTGCAGACGCGTCCCACGTACGCCGGACACAAGGATGGACTTGTGATCCGACGCCTCGACGCCTTTCATGATGAAACCGAGCGCCTTGCGGATCGAGTCGGCGTACGGCCCGGCCGACGGCGTACTGCCGGATCGGATGAGCGCCAACGTCGCCGCCGCGGTGTCGCCCACGTTCGGCTTGGCGGCGCGGATGCCGCCCATGGTCTGCGACTCCTCGCCCTGCGACCAGCCGCCGTCGTCGTGCTGATGCTCCACGAGCCATTGCAGTCCGCGGCGCACGTTCTCGGAGAGCGGTTTTGGAACGCCGGCGGTGACCCAGCAGGATCGATCGGTCGCGCCCTTGGTCATCGCCTTTTCGGGCAGCGGTTTGGCGATCAGCGTGACGCCGGTTGCCAGGGTTGCCGCAGTCGCCCAGAGTGTCAGGGTTCTTGTTGTCATTGGTCTGTCCTCTTGGAGGGATTGTCGGGCTTCTGAGGTAGATGGCCCGACGCGGGCCGTTGTCTCCGGGAGACTCTCCGAAAGATCAGACGATTCGGGGCGGGTTCAGTTTGTCACGCCTGTGTAAAGCGTGAACCTGCTAGAAGTCGAGGGTTGCCGAATCCCGGTTCAGCTGGAGCACCAGGGCGTCGGGATCGACCTCGACGCGGTCCGGCTGGAAGTCGCATGGGATCTCGACCACGGCCTGCTCGCCCGGCCCCAGCGTGATCTCGACTCGACTCTCGCGGTAGTCGGCGTGCTGCTGGCCGTCGTCGTCGAACCGCTCCTGGGCCGCTGCCACGATCTGAACCGGCATTCGGCCGTTGCCGGTGTTTTCGACGGTCACGGTGACACGCCACGAGGTGTCGCCGAAACCTTCCGCTGATACGGCGGTGGCGTCCGTCAGCCGGTACTCCGGAACGACCACGTCGAAGAACCATGCCTGTGTGAACGTATCGAATGCCGCCGTGTCCGACGCGAACGGTCGCATCGACGCGAGAAAGTCCTGGAGCACCGGATGATCGGGATCAGTGCTGTAGTGCCCGATGAAACGCTGCAAGCCCTCGAGACACGCGTCGCGACCCATATGGTTCAGCAGCATCCAGAACACGAACCCGGCCTTGTTGTAGGTGACCGTTCGATCTCCCGGCCGCGACCCGTCGATCCGCACCAGGGGCCGCTCCGAATCGACGACCCGATTGTCACCATAGTCCGCTTCGATTCTGCGGCAGAATTCGATGCGATCACGGAGGCCCTTCATTTGATCCATGAGCAGGATCGTTGAGAAGTGGGCCATGCCCTCCGAGAGGATGTTTCCGCCCGGACCCTTGCCCGGCATGAGGATGTTCCCCCACCACTGGTGTGCGGTCTCGTGCGCCGTGACCATGAATGCGAGGTTCGTCTTCGGGTCGCTCTTTGTGAGGAACCCGATCCCCTCCGAGAAGGTGATGTTGGTGGCGAACCCTTGCGCGTACGAGGCGAAGTTCGGGAACTCGCTGACCTTGAGTTCCTGCCAGGGGTACGGGTGAAACCACTCCGAATACCAGCGGACCGCCCCCTCCAGTGCCTCGGACATCTCCTGGATGTTGTACGGGTGCCCGGCGTGATAGAACAGAGCCGTGCGGTCACCGCGATGAACCTCCCAGCGGCCGGCGACGACGTTGAAAATACTGACGGGATGGTCGCTCTCCCAGACAACGGTGCGCCGGCCGTCCGCGACCACATCGCTCACGAGAACGCCGACGGAGTTGTATGTGTACTCGGCCGGCCCGGTGATTCGCAGCCGTGTCGAGAACGGCCAGGCGCTCCCGAAGGCCGGGTCGGTGATGCCTTCGTAGAAGTCGTCTGGATAGACACGCTGCTCGTACTCGTTGTCCTCATCGACACCGACGTGTTCGAGGTAGCCGACGATCGGCGCGAAGCTGGCCGAGAACGACGTCAGCACGACACCGCTGGGCAGGATGAACTGGCGAGCGCCACCGCCGTTTTCAGTGAACCCGTTCGGGTAGCGGCCTTCGAAACTGAACCCGATCTCGACACGCTCGTCGGGGCCAAGCGGGGCCGGCGGCCGGAAGATGAACAGCCCCGACCGGTCCTCGGGCTCATAGGGATCGCCGTTGAGCGTCCACTGGAGGTTCTCCCAGTGCAAACCGGCGGACAGCGGTATCTCCACGACCGGCTCTTCCCGCGGGTTGTAGATCACGTAGCTGCCGTCGGTCTTGAACCAGCGCTCGCGCGGATCGAGTTCCAGGTCGATGTCGACGGCCCCGATTGCCGGGACCGGCACATCGCGCCACGTGGCCATGTTGTCCCGCCAGTAGTCCTTCTGCCGCATCTTCATACGCTCGCCCTGGAAGCCGTTGGTGACGGCGGTATACAGCCAGCCCCCGAGGACCAACGGGACGACGACGAAGGGCAGGAGTTTGAGTCCGCCCACAAGCAGCGAACGCGGGTACAGGCGGTGGATGATCCGTGCCGGATCGAAGTCCCGTCGCGAGAAGAAGCGGACCGCCAGCGCCACGAACAACGCTGCCAGCGAGATCACCATGAGCCGGTTGAGCAACAACGCTGTACCGTTGAGCTCCAGCGGGCCCATGTCCGACCACCGGATCACGCTCCATGCGTCCCAGTTCCCCGCCCAGTTCATTGCGCCGGTGAGCTGTTTGTATCCGGTCAGAATCAGTGCGCCGAGGCACAACGCATGCGTCACGTATCGGTTGTGCACGAGCGCCGCGACCGCCATGACGAAGGTGCTCCACACCAGAAACGTCGGCACCAGCACCAGCCCCCACACCACCAGGAACGGGCCGAGGCTCATGGGAACCGTCCCCTGGAATACCAGTACCAGCACGCATGCGAGCAGCGCCGCCAGGAGAATGACACCGCCGACCAGCACGTTGGCAACGGACTTGCCCAACAGCAGCGACGCGGTCCGTACCGGTGTCGCGTAGATCATGGCGGCGGCGCCGGTGTTGCGATCGCGTTGCACCGACTCCACCGTGTAGAACTGGATGAGCAGGCAGATCAGCAGCGTCAGCGTGTTCATAGTGCCGACGGCCAGCAAGCCCGGTGTCTGTAACAGCGGCGTGCCGAAGGATCCCACCGCCAGGAGCATCGTCCCCATCGTCTGGATCAGGATCAGCGGCGCGAAGAGGTACAGCCCGGGGTGATACCGCAGCTCGCGCGCTTCGAACCGCGCGACGTCGAGCGCGCCGCGGACAAGGCCCGGTGGCCGCGTGGCAGCGCGGAGCGTCGAGATCGGAGCGACGATCGCGGCCGGCGTCACGAGACTCGCCTGGTCGTTTCCGGTCGGGCTCACCTTGCCCTGCCGTGCCCCGCGAATGTCCCTGGCGAACTTCCACTGGGCGAGGCCGACGGCTCCGAGGCCGATCGCCAGCAGCGTGAGGCGGTTGGCGATGAACAGCCCGTCTAAGCCGATCGGTGCCTCGTTGTAGAACTCGACGCCCCGGTCAACCTTCAGGTACGTCTCATTGAGCCACCGGAAGCCCGCCGGATCCAGCAGCATCAACAGCCGGTTGACCCCGGGGTCGAGCCAGTTGGGTGACCAGTTCCACAGGAAGAACCCGGCCCCGATGATGAGCGCAACGGGCAGGAAGAAAACAAGGATCGGCTTGCGTGTCAACGCCCCCACGGCGAACGATGTGCCGGCGATGAAGACGATCGTCGGCACGCCGAAGACGATCGCCGGTCGAACGTAGTTGATCAGGTGAAACGGGCCGCGCATGTCGTCCATTGACGGCCGCCTCAGCACGTGATAGATCACGATCATGCACAGCATGTGCAGACCGAGGATCACCAGGAAAGTCGCGGTCACGGCGAGAAAGCGGCCCCAGATGTATTCGCCGGCCCGCAGCGACGTGCCGTGCAGGATTTCTCCGACGCCCAGTTCCATGTCCCGGATGATGAGCATCCCCGACGCAACCGCGACAAAGAATCCGTACATCAACAACACGAGCATCGACATCTGCATGCCGACGGCGAACTCGGAGGTCAACCACGCCTCGGTCCCGCCGACCGACGCGTCGCCGGAAGCGATCCTGGCATTCCCCGAAGACAGCCCCCAGGTCATGAGAACGATAATGGCCAGCCAGAACCAGAAGAAGAACCGCCGCGCGTTGTGAATCATGTCGAGCCGGGCAACCTGCCATATCCGGCCCACGCTCACGCCGGCGCCCCGACCGTCGCCGTCGCCGTCGCGTCACCCGTCTTGGCGGCACTGTTGCGCATCATGAGCAGGTAGGCGTCCTCGAGCGTCGGTGCCGTGGGCTCGAAGCCTTGCGGCGGCGTGCCGCTCGGTTCCTGTATCCGAACGATGTTCTGCCCCTCGATGAGCAGCGACTGTGTGACACACCGCGTCCGCTGCAGCTCAGCGAGCTCGTCGTGGGTGGCTCGACCCTCGAAGATCGTCCCGTCGAGCGCCGAGCGTGCCTCGGCCGGCGACGTCACGGCCACGAGGCGACCTGCACGGATAACGGCGAAGCGCCGGCAGAGCACGGCAACGTCCTCGACGATGTGCGTTGACAGCAGGACGATGCGATCCTCGGCAAGTTCCGCGAGGATTCGGTAAAACCGCAGCCGCTCCTCGGGGTCCAGCCCTGCCGTCGGCTCGTCGACGATCATCAGCCGGGGGTCGCCGGCGATCGCCTGCGCAATGCCGAGTCGCTGTTTCATCCCGCCGGAGTAGCCCTTGAGCTTCCGTTTGGCGGCAAAGGTGAGGTTGACCCGTTCAAGCAGCTCGGCGCAGAGGTCTTTGAGACTCATGCCGCCGGGCGGTTGGATCCCCTTGAGCTTCAACAGGTAGGCGAGCATCCCGGCGCCGGTCAGGTGTGGGTAGAAGCCGAACTCCTGCGGCAGGTAGCCGAGCTTGCTCCACACGGCGGACGGGTCGGCGACGATGTCCACGTCGTCGAGCGTCACCGATCCCGAAGTCGGCTCGAGCAGCCCGGCGACGATTCTCATCAACGTCGTCTTGCCCGCGCCGTTGGGTCCCAACAGCCCGAACATCCCCTTGGGAACGTCGAGATCGATGCCCTGCAGGGCGCAGACCGGTCCGGGGTACACCTTGACGAGATCGCGGATGGAGAGCATGACTGTGGGTCCACTGGGGTGATGCGATGCAAAGGTTCGCGCACTGACCGATCGTACGCCCCGGTGGTCCTGTTCTTGGGAAACCGGGGCCATCGGTTTCAAGAACCGTGTGGGGTGTGGGGGGGCGTGGGGTGTGGGTCACACGGACGAGGCCGTCAGACCATGGCGCGAACAATCAGACAGCAGCACAAGATCGATCCAGAGCGTCCGACCGCCAAGTGTGCCTGACCAATGTTCGGAACGTTGCATCGGTGACGGTTATCGCGACTCGCCGCGCTTCTTCCTTGCCATGAAAAGGCTGAGGACAATCGATCCCACGACGCTCAGGACAATTGACGCCACGACACTCAGAGTCCAGTCCATATCTGCGCCTCCCGATCCTCGGGTATCGGCTGGCAGCAGCTCAGGGTGAAGACTTGGATGATGCGCTACCGTGAGGTGGCCTGAGCGAGCCGATAAGTGTTGGTACATGACGGGTAGTGTTTCTAATCCAGAGCAGCAGGACAGATCGACTCTGGCTCTTGCGCGCCGACTGGCGCGGCCGGTCACGTGGGGTTCGGTCGTGGCGATCGTCGTCGCGGTCACGGTGCTGGCGCGGTTGTTTCCCGTGGAACGCGGCATCGACTGGATCGAGGGGGCGATCGGGGGTCTCGGTGTCGCGGCGCCGTTCGTCTTTGCCGGCATCTACGCGCTGGCGGTCGTATTGTTGGTCCCGGGTTCGGCACTCACACTGGCGGCCGGTGCGTTGTTCGGACCGGTGTGGGGGCTTGTCGCCGCGTCGCTGGGGTCCACGATGGGAGCGTCGGCGGCGTTTCTCATCGCACGGGTGGCCGGTCGGGATCGTTTTGCGCAGATGTTCGAGCGTCATCCGCGGTTCCGCGCGGTCGACAGGGCAATCAGCGAGGGCGGCTGGAAGGTCGTCGCGATGCTGCGGCTGACACCGGTGGTGCCTTTCAGCATCTCGAATTACATGTTTGGTCTTACCGCCATCCGGTTCGTGCCGTACGTGCTGGCGAGCTGGTTGTTCATGCTGCCCGGGGCGTTCATGTACGTGTACTTCGGACATGTCGGGAGGGCCGGCCTGGCGGCTGCGTCCGGCGCCGACGCAGCGTCCGGCGCGCTGACGTGGACGACCCGTCTCGTGGCACTCGCCGCGACGATTGCGGTTATCGTGTACGTGACCAATCGCGCCCGCCGGGCGCTCGAGCAACAGACAAGCCTTTCCGCAGCGGATCCTCCTATGAACGCCGACACGCCCGCCCCCTCCACGACCGGCTGGCCGTGGCGCGCGACGGCCATGCTAGGTCTTGCGGTGGTCATGCTCGCCGCCGCCGGTGTTGCATGGTCGCAGCGCGAGGCGATCAGCGCGCGGCTGGGCCCCCCCACCGTTGTCCTGACCGAGGCATACCAGGACCCGGTACAGGATACGGCGCCGCCGTTCGACCACTCGATGTTTGACACGCTGCTGAAAAGGCACGTCGACGACAACGGGTGGGTGGATTACGAAGGGCTGGACGCCGACGCGGCCCGCCTCGACGCCTACCTCGAAACGATTGCGGCCGCACCCTTTGATCGAATGAGCCGCGATGAGAAGCTCGCGTTGCTCATCAATGCGTACAACGCCGCGACACTGCGGCTGATCCTGGACTTCCGGCCCGTCAAGTCCATCAAGGACATCCCGGCTGCGAAACGCTGGGATGACCGCCGATGGAACGTCGGCGGCAAGACCATGAGCCTCGCCGACATTGAACACAAGCAGATCCGACCGAAATTCAACGAGCCGCGGATCCATTTCGCGCTGGTCTGTGCCGCCGTCGGTTGCCCGAAGCTGCGCAACGAAGCCTTTGTTGCCAAGCGGCTCGACGCGCAACTCGATGACCAGATGCGTTACGCGCACACACACGGCCGCTGGCTTGTGTTCGACGCCGACCGCGGCGTACTGGGGTTGACGAAGCTCTATGACTGGTACGGTAGTGACTTCACGCAGTCCGGCGTCACCGTCGAGGCGTACGCGGCGCAATACGCACCGGCACTCAAAGCAGCGCTGGACGCCGGGCGTCGTATCACCCGCCGGTGGCTGGCCTACGACTGGGGCCTCAACAGTCGCGACAACTCGGGTGGCATGGACGGCAGGTGAGCGTGGTGCGTGTCTCTGTGATCATCCCGACACTCGACGAACGCGCCTCGATCGGCGCGGCCATCGATCGGGCGCATGAGGGCGGGGCATTCGAGGTCATTGTCGTCGATGGCGGCAGTATCGACGGCACCGGGCAGGTGGCCGAGCAACACGGCGTCCGTGTGGTCGAGTCGCCGCCCGGACGCGGCCGGCAGATGAACGCCGGCGCAGCGGTCGCGACCGGTGACGCGCTGCTGTTCCTGCACGGTGACACGACACTGCCGGTGGCGTTCGCGGGCCACGTCGCCGGCGTCCTGGCCCGGCCGGGTGTTGTCGCCGGCGCTTTCGAACTTCGGATCGACGCACCGCACTGCGCGCTGCGTCTGGTCGAGGCCGCGGTGAACCGCCGTTCGCGGTGGTTCGGGATGCCCTATGGCGACCAGGCGATCTTTCTCCCGGCGGCGACATTCCGGCAGATCGGCGGCTACTCCCAGGCCGAGGCGATGGAGGACTTCGCGATGATTCGCAGACTGCGGCGACTCGGACGCGTCTCGATCGCCCCGGCGCACGTCTGTACGTCAGCGCGACGATGGCTTGCCGGCGGAATCTGGCAGACGACGCTGTTGAACCAGGTCTGCGTGGCGGCATGGCTCGCGGGTGTCTCCGGCCACCGAATTGCGCGGTGGCGCGGTGCGGCGAGCCGATCCGGCACGACGACACCCGCTGCGGTTCCGCAGTACCGCTGAGATCACCGAAGTTCTTCGGCGAGAATCGTGTCGTGCCCGAGCGGACGACGATTCTTGCCGGCGCCCTGGCGCTGGGGATGGCGGTGGCATCCGGGTTGCCCGGCGCGGCCACCTGGCCGTGGACCGTGGCAGGTCTGCTCGCATTGGCCGCCGCGTTTGCTGTAACCGTGTGGCCACGTCGATTCTCGACGGTCATCGCCGTTGTGCTGATTGCCTCTGCCGCGTTCTGCTTCGGCGGGCTGTGGGTTGTTGTCCGCTACCACTGGGTTCCGGCGCAGGATCTTGCCGCCCTGGACAGCCGAGCGCCGAGGATCATGCATCTGGGTGGTCGGGCGCTGGAGCCGCCACGTGTGCGCGAGCCGACGATCGGGTCGCTGTCGGGGTTCGGGCACAACCCGCCGGTGACGTACTTCGCGATGCGTGTGACGACGTTTCTCGGGCGCGACGGCAGCAGCGTCAACGCGAGCGGCAGCGTGCTTGTTCGTGTGGACGAGGTGGTTGCGCCGTTCGCCGCCGGCGACCATATCGAAGCGGTCGGGCTGTTCTACCCGCCGTCGCCGCCGCGAAACCCGGGTGAATTCGATGCACTTCGCCTGGCACGTTCGACAGGTCGGGCCGGCTTGCTCGTGGTGACGCGTCGCGAGTTGCTGACGGTGACGCCGGCGCGGCGGTCGGACGTCGGCAGCGCACTGCTGCGCGCGAGGTCGGCGCTGCGTCGCCGCGCGAGTGGCTGGCTGCTGGCGGACCTGCCGGCGACGACGCCGGCCGGACAGACCCAACGCGATGCGTTGCTCATGGCGCTGCTTCTCGGCCAGCGATCGGAGCAGCTCGACGGTCTCGGCGAGGCCTTTCGCGGTGCAGGGCTCGCGCATTTTCTCGCGATCTCCGGGATGCACCTGGGGGTCCTGGCCGGGTTCATCTTCTTCCTGTTGAGGCTCGGCGGTCGCATCCGTCGCTGGCACGCGTGGCTGGTGATCGCGGTCATGCTTACGTACATGGTCATCGTGGAGGTGCGGTTGCCGGTGCTGAGGGCCGGTATCATGACCGTCGCGGCGTGTGTCGGCGTCGCGTGTGGTCGCAGACTGCTCGTCAGCAGCCTCGTGTCGATCAGCGCGGTGGGGTTGCTGCTGTGGCGGCCCGACCAGTTGTTCTCGCCGGGGTTTCAGCTCAGTTATGGGGTCGTACTGGGGTTGATTCACCTGGCGCCGCGGCTGCGCGCCCGGTGGTTCGGCCGGCCCGATGCGTTCGCGGCGACCTCGACCCGGATGATCGGCCAGTGGTTTCGCACGGCGTTGGCGGCGTCGGTGACCGCGTGGGCGGTGGCGACGCCGATCGCGGTGTTTCACTGGGGGGTGGCCTGGCCGTTGGCGGCGCCGTTCAGCGTGGTCCTGCTGCCGCTTGTCACCGCGGTCCTGGCGCTTGGGTACCTCAAGATCGCCTTCGCGCTGGTCCTGCCGAGCGCGGCGCTCATCACGGCCGTTCCGCTGGCGCTGGCTGCCGAAGTGCTCATCACCATCGTGTTCGCGATGGACGCGATCGGGATGTCGGCAGTGCGGCTGGTGTGTCCGCCGGCGGCGTGGTCGCTGGCGGCGCTGGGGTGGGTGGCGGCGTGGGGCGTGCTCGGTGACAGTGTGATCGGTTTCTGGGGCGGGCGTCGCGGGCGGTTGTTGATCCGGCTCGTCGGCGTGGGTGTCGTGGCATGGCTCGTCTGGCTGATGCTGCCGCCGGCCTTACGGTTCGACCGGGCGGCGTTACGCATCGACATGCTGGCGGTCGGCGATGGAACGTGCATTGTCGTGCGTAGCGGTTCGAGCACGGTCCTCTTTGACGCGGGTTCCAGCAGCGATCGCGCCGTGGGCCGGCGCGTGATCGTGCCTGCGCTACGGCGTCTGGGTGTGCGGTCGATCGATGCGCTTCTCGTGAGCCACCCGAATCTCGATCACTATGCCGCCGCGCTGGAGCTTGCCGACGCGTTTACGATCCGCGAGGTGCTCGTTACGCCGCAACTATCTCGCGAGGCTCGGCGCGACCCGTACGGCGCGGTGATGTTCCTGCTTGGCGGGCTCGCCGAGCGCTCCGTCAGGGTCGTCGAGGTCGCCGCGGGTGAACGACGCCAATTCGGACGTGGTCGGTGGTCGTGGCTGCACCCGGGTTCGGACGAGACCTGGGGGCAACTCAACGACGGCTCCATGGTCATCCGCATCGAGGTCGCCGGGCGTTCCGTTCTGCTGTGCGGCGACATCCAGCGGGCCGCGATCGAGGCGCTCGGACAGCTGCCGGGTGCCGACATCGTGGAGTTGCCCCATCACGGCAGCCTCGACACGCGTGCCGAGGCGTTCGTGGCCGGCCTGGAACCCTCGGTTGTTCTGCAATCGACGGGTCGGGTGCGGTTGCGTCGCACGGACTCGCGCTGGCGCGAGGTCCTGCCCGGTTCGGTCCGTCTGGTGACTGCCCGGGACGGCGCGTGCAGTGTCGTGATCGACCGGTCCGGTGAGATCACGGTCGATCGTTTCATGGATGAGGGGCGCCTCACCGTGGTTGACGTCGCTCCACGGGCGAGCTCGCTACCGCTCGCTCGGCCGTGCCACCCCTGAGAGTGCATTCGTCCTTGCGGGTCCGATCGGGCCATGAACGGGTGGCACGGTTGTCGCCGCGAAGCGGCGTCGGCCGTGTCTTCGGACGTCCCCTACCATAGCCGGCCATGATGAAGCTCCTGCCCGCCGTCGTCGCCGTGATCGGAACCCTCGTGTTCACCGTGGTTGCCCGCGCACAGGACGACGAGACGACGCTGCCGTCGGTGCGTCTGCAACGCGCGTTCGGGCAGCTGGAGTTTCACCGGCCGGTGCAGGTCACGCACGCCGGTGACAACCGCCTGTTCGTCGTCGAGCAGAACGGGCGCATCCGAGTCTTCGAGAACAGCCCCGACCGCGGGACGCCCGATGTGTTCCTCGACATTCGCTCCCAGGTGCGCAGGAAGGACAACGAGGAAGGGCTGCTGTCGCTGGCATTTCACCCGCGGTACGCGGCCAACGGCTTCTTCTATGTGTACTACTCCGCGTCCAAGCCGCGTCGCGGGATCCTGTCACGGTTCACGGTCAGTGCCGACGACCCGAACCGCGCCGAACCCGACTCGGAGAAGGTGATCCTCGAGGTCGACCAGCCCTACGGCAACCATAACGGCGCGACCGTCCTGTTCGGCCCGGACGGCTTCCTTTACATGAGCCTCGGTGACGGCGGGTCGGCCTTCGACCCACAGGACAACGGCCAGAACCTCTCGACGCTGCTGGGGTCGATCCTGCGGATCGACGTCGATCACGAGCAGGACGGCCACGCGTATGCCATTCCGTCGGACAACCCGTTCGTCGACCGGCCCCTCGCGCGCGGCGAGATATGGGCGTACGGGCTACGCAACGTCTGGCGGATGAGCTTCGATCGCGAGACCGGCGACCTGTGGGCCGGCGACGTCGGGCAGAACACGTGGGAGGAGATCGACCTGATCACCCGGGGCGGCAACTACGGGTGGCGGATCCGCGAGGCCGCGCACCCGTTCAAGCAAGGTACGCCGCCGGACCCGATGATCGACCCCGTTGTCGAATATCCGCAGCGACGCGGCCAGGGGCGGTCCAGGGAGCTCGTCGGCATGTCGATCACCGGCGGATTCGTCTACCGTGGCCGGTCACAGCCGCGTCTGGCAGGGCTTTATTTCTACGGCGACTACGTGACCGGGCGTATCTGGGCCATGCGATACGACGATGGGCGAGTGATCGCACACCGCAAGGTCTTCGACGGTCCCCCGCGTGTGTATCTCAGCTCGTTCGGTGAGGATGCCGACGGCGAACTGTACATCTGCTCGTTTGACGGAAAGGACGGGCGCGGCGGGGGAACCGGTCGCCTGTACCGTGTTGTCGTCAAGTGAAGAGAGCCGCAGGCCGGGCAGCGATCAGTTGACAGCTCTTTCTACTGCCCGGACAGTTCGCCGAAGATCGCGTCAAGCAGGCCTTCCTTGTTCCAGCGATGCACGAGCTTGTCGTTGATGAATATGAACGGGATCGAGCGCAGCCCCATACGCTGCGCGATCGCTGATTCCTTGGCGATTTCCGTCGCGATCGGCACCGACTGCATCTCCCTGAACAACGCATCGGGATCGAGACCCATGTCCCGCGCCTGCTGTGTGAGCGTCTCGTCGCTGAAGGTGTCCTGATTGTTCATGAGCCAGTCGTGCATGACCCAGTAGGCGTCGTTGCCACCGAGCGAGCCGGCTGCCTCGGCGGCCTCGGCAGCGCGGCAGGCGAGTTCATGCGTGAAGGTCGCCCGGCTGACCGGATTGCACGCCTTGTTGATCGGGTAGTGGCGGAACGTGTAGTTCGCATCGCCGTGTGACGCGATCAGTGCGCGTAACACGATGTCTGCCTTGGCGGTATAGGGCTCCTGGTAGTCGCCCCACGCGACGATCCGGATCGAGGCGTCGGTTGGGCCCGTTGTCCACTGGCGGGCGTCGGCAGGCATGTTCAGCGCCGGCTGCGCGCGCCAGTCGCCGATGTACTTCTCGCGGGCCGTTGGCGGGCGGTCCTGCGACGGGTCGCCCGGCGACGGGTTGGTGGCGGCCACCGCGTCCACGGCCCTTGTCAGCGCGTTGGGCAGTGACCAACCGCGGAGCTCCACGCCGTTGATGAAGACCATCGGTGTGGTGAACAGGCCGAGCGCGATCGCCTCGGCGATGTCCGTCTTGACGAGCTGGAGGGTCTCGTCGCTGAGCATGACGCGTTTGAATTCGACCCGGTCCCATCCCCACTGGCCGAGCACGGCGTTCAGCTCCGGCTCGGTGAAGCTGCCCCCGCGGTCGAACAGCCAGTAATGCATCTTCCAGAACCCGTCGTTGCCGTGCAGCATGCCCGAGGTCTCGGCGGCGCGGGCCGCCCAGCAGGCGTTGGGGTGCTTGTCCTTGCCGATGCTGTCGTTGCACTTGGTGGAGAACGGGTGGTGCTTGGCGGACACGGAAACGTCCGGCCGACGGGCCATGATCTGACGGACTTCCGCCTCGATGTTCTTGCAATCGGGACACTGGTAGTCGGAGATGATCACGATCCGGATCGGCGCCCGGGCCGGTCCCGCCAGGTACCGCCCGACGAAGGGCTCGCCGGTGGCTTGCTTGATCTGCTCGATTGACGCGTCGAGAGCGCCGCGAGTCCGACTCTCGGTGTAGGCGCCAAGGCCCAGTTGCAGGCCCGTGACGAGGGCAAACGCGCCGAGCCCCCAGCTGGCCAGTCGCCGTGTGACACCCACGCTGGTGGGGGACATCGCCGTCCCGCGCGATGTGGTCTCCAGGATCGCGAGGAACACAAAGTTCCCGACGTGCGCCAGGATGCAGTACTTGCACGCGTAGCCGCCGGCGACCATCGCCACCAGGAAGACGACCGACATGACGGCACCGGCGCGCACGATGTTGCGGAATGCCGCCGGTACATGACCGTCCGGGCTGCGCCACGCGGCGATCCAGGCGACGCCCAACGCCAGGAAGTAGGCCATGCCGACGAACGACGTCGGCCAGCCAAGCACGGGCACCGTACCGAACACGCTTTGCGCGGCTCGGTCGCACCCGCTGCCCGCGCCGCATCCGGGGGGCGTGAACAGGTGCAGGTGTGCTGCCACGAGCATGAACGAGGCCGCCGCCGCGACCGCCAGGCAGGCGAGCCCGATCCACCGTCGCGGTACTGAAATCGGCGTGGTGGCGTTTGCGTCGTTGTCGCCGGTCATTGGGAACTCACATTCGCGTCGGGGCTTCGATGCCCAGCAGGTCCAGGCCATCAGCAAGGACCCGGCGGACAAGGCGACACAAGCTTAGGCGCGAATTCCGCACGTATTCGTCCTTGGCCTTGAGGACCGGGCAGTGTTCATAGAACACGCTGTAGGCGTTGGCAAGCTCGAACATGTAGGTGCAGAGCCGGTGCGGCTCCAACGACTCGGCCACGGACTCGACAACGCCCCCATAGCGGAGCAACGCCAGCGCCAAGGTCTTTTCCGACGGCTCGCCGATCCGGAACTCGTGACCGGTGCCTGGCGAGTCGTCCAGGTCCAGGCCCGCGCGGGCAAAGATCGAACACACGCGGGCGTGGGCGTACTGCATGTAGGGCCCGGTGTTGCCTTCGAACGCGATCATCCGGTCGAGGTTGAAGACGTAGTCACGGACGAGGTCGCTCGACAGATCGGCGTACTTCACAGCGCCGATGCCCACCGCGCGGCCGATCGCGCCGAGTGTGTCGTCGTCGAGGCCGTGGGTCGGCGCGTTCGAGTCGGCGGCGCGGGTTCGCACTTCCACCGTCGCCCGGTCGGTCGCTTCGGTCAAGAGCGTCGCCAGCAAGACGTTCTCGCCGCTGCGTGTCTTCAGTGGCTTGCGATCGGTTCCAAGAACCGAGCCGAACGGGATGTGGACCAGCTCAGCCCGGCTGCCGTCGGGCAGGCGGTCCCAGCCGATGAGACGGACGGCGTCAAAGACGTCGCGGAAGTGATCGCGTTGCCGCGCGTCGACGACGTAGATCACCCGAGCCGCACCGAGTTCCTGTACGCGGTAGCGCACCGCGGCGAGATCGGTCGTCGAGTACAGGAAGCCGCCGTCGGACTTGCGGATGATCAACGGTCGATCGCGGTCGGCAAAACGAACGATGACGGCGCCGTCGTCGACTTCGGCCAGCTTGGCGGCGAGGAATTCGTCCACGACCGGGGCCAGCCGGTCGCGGTAGAAGGACTCCGGGCGGTTGTGCTCAGCCCCGACTCGAGCGCCGAGCGCGTCAAAGCTCTCGTACACCGCGCGCATCGTGACGTCGATTATCTTCTGCCATTGGCGGAGGAGCTCTTCGTCGCCCTGCTGGAGCCGGAGGAGCGTTTCCTTGGCGGGATCGGCTGCGTTGGCAGCATCATTGGCCTTGCCCGTGTCCTGCTGCGCTCTTCGATAGGCGGTGTCGAGGTCATCGAGCGTCAGCGTGTCGAAATCGGCGTCGCTGGAGCGGAGTTCCTGCAACACCATGGCGATGGTCAGGCCCCAGTCGCCGAGGTGGTTCTGCCGGTGCACGGTTCGGCCGCGACGCTCCAGGACGCGGGCCAGCGTGTCGCCGATGATGGTGCTTCGCAGGTGGCCGACATGCATCTGCTTGGCGATGTTGACACCGCAGAGGTCAATGGCGATCGGTCGGGGGTCGGTGTCGGGTGACACACCGAGCTGGGGCGTGTCCATTGCACCGAGCATGGCGTCGATCGCCGTCGTCTTGAGCCGGACATTGATGAATCCGGGACCGGCGATCTCCAGGGGGTCGGCGATCTCGTCGAGTCCGGCGGCCGCGGCTTCAGCGATCCGGCCGGCGAGGTCGCGTGGGTTGGCCTTCGTCTGCTTGGCGAGCTTCATCACGCCGTTGACCTGGAAGTCGCCGAAGTCCGGGCTCTGGCTGACACGGACCAGCGGATCGGCGTCGGCGTAGTCGTCGCCGAGCACGGACCGGATCGCGTCACGGAAGACGGCTTCCAGCACGGTAGTCGGGTCGCAACTTGTCCTGGGTGTCTGCGCGGTGGTCACTGTCGCCAAGTATAGCTGGCGGTGAAATCGCAGTTTGCGTCAGCGCGAGAACACTCTTGGGGAGTACCGCTGCGCTCGGGTGGCACGGTTGACGGAGTTCGCCAGCGGCGGACACCGTCGGCCGTGGTTGGACGTCGCACCACGGGCGAGCTCGCTATCGCTCGCTCGGCCGTGCCACCCCCGATAGCGCGTTTGTCCTTGCAGGTCCGCTCAGACGTGGTGGATGAATCCACCACGTCGTACGAAAGCGAGTGTCGGCCCGCAGGGCCGTACGGAGCAAGCAGTCATTATGCGTCCGGCCAGACCCGCCGGATGAATTCGGCGGGTCGTACGAGAGCGAGTGTCGGCCCGCAGGGCCGTACGGAGCGCTCAAAAAAGTAAGCTATGATGGCCGACACTGATGCCCGTACCGACCACGAAACCGACGACCGAAGTTGAACGCATCGACCGGGTCGGCGACCTGTCGCACCGCCCGCGTGTCCTGCTGGGCAAGATGGGGCTCGACGGCCACGACCGCGGCGTCAAGCTCATCTCCCGCGCGTTGCGTGACAGCGGTATCCATGTGATCTACTCCGGGCTGTGGCAGACGCCACGGAGCCTCGCGATCTCGGCCCGCGATGAGGACGCCGATTGCATCGCCTGCTCGATGATGAGCAACTCCCACCTGGTGCTCGTGCCGCGTCTGATCCAGCAATGCGCCGACGTCGGCCGACCCGACATGATCGTGAATGTCGGTGGGATCATTCCCAAGGAGGACGTCCAGGGGCTGCTCGACGGGGGTGTCAACCAGATTCACCACACCGGCGCGAGCATGCAGGACATCGTCGACAGCGTCCGTGCGGCAACCCGGCCGTACGTGCCGCTGAAGACCGATCACGCCACCGCGCAGCTGGCGCGGCACATCAGCATGGTCCATACCGGTTTGAAGTGTGATGGCGCACCCAGGCGGCGGCCGGCGTGCGTGGTGGGTCTGACGGGCTCGCCCGGTGCCGGGAAGTCGACGCTTGTCGCCGCGATGGCCACCGAAGCCGTGCACCGCGGGGAGCGTATCGCCGTCGTGGCGTTCGACCCGATGAGTCCGATCACAAGCGGATCGCTGCTGGGCGATCGTCTGCGTGTCGACTTCAATACGCTCGACGAGAACGTGTACTACCGGAGCCTGGCGATCGAGGGCGAGGACTATGCATCACTGCCGGAGATCATCAAACTGATCGGCGGGGCGGGCTTTGACAAGCTCATCGTGGAGACCGTCGGCGCCGGCCAGAACGACGTCGCTATCCGCGAGTACGTCGATCGGACCGCGGTCGTCGTCGTGCCGGGTATGGGCGACTCGGTCCAGATGGACAAGGCCGGGATCCTGGAGATCGCGGACCTGTTCGTGGTCAACAAGGCCGACTACGCCGGCGAAAACAAACTGGTGCGCGAGCTGCGTGATATCGCCGGACAGCGGCAGATCTTCGAGACGATCGCGACCCAGGGCCAGGGCGTCATCGAACTGCTGGACGGACTGTTTACTTGAGCGCGAAGGGTGGCACGGTTGATCCGCCGCAGGCGGATCGGCCGTGGTGCGACGTCCGACCGGCCCCAGTGCGACTACCGACGGCGGGCCGAGTGCGAGAGAATGGCGAAGGCCACCGACAGCAATGCGGCCGAGCCCGGTGTCGGGATGACCGTGAACAGCCAGTCCGAACTGACGACGTGGTTGCCGGCCGTGCCGTGGTCGAGCCAGCCAAAGCCGGAGATGCCGTCGAAGCCGCGGTGGCCCTGATCGTCGTTCTCGTCGCCGAGCCGGAACGTGAAGCCGTCGCTGTTGGCGCGATCGAACAGGTTGATCGGTACGCCCTCGAAAGTGATGCTGCCGGTGTTCGTGAAGTTCCGCGTCGTGACGATCAGGTCGTCGTCGCCGTCGGCCGGGTGGGCGAGCATGTAAACGAAGTCGATGTCGACGACGCCGGACATCGTCGCGTCATACTGGTTGTCCACGACCAGTCCGCCGAAGGCCGTGCCGTGGATGCGTATTTCGTACGCATCGACACCCACCGCGGTGATGTCAAGCCGCATGTCAGCCAGGGCGTGGTCAAAGCTGAAGGTGAACACGTCGTGCCCGGACGTGACGTTGACCAGCTCGTCGAGACGCAGCCCGTAGCTGGGCGGTAACTCGTTGCCGTCGGGGTGGTCCCCGAGAAGGTATGAGCCGGGCTCCAGAATGATTCCCGCTTGCGCGGGAACGGCCAGGAGGATCAATGCGAGGCTGCAGGATGCGAAAACCGAGAAACGGCGCAACGCAGCACCGGTGCGAACACGGATTTTCATCGTTCTCTCTCTCTAAGCTCTCTTCTCAAACGTGCCCAAGGCCCACGGGCGACCCGGAGCGAGACTCTCTCTACCGACCATCATGGACCATGATTCCGATTACGCAAGTGTTTTCTCGCTGCACCGGGCCGGATAGGCAAAGTCACCCCAGCGGATCCGGCGACTTGGCAGTCTGGGTAGGACCGTGGCCGGTGGGACACCGGCGCCAGCTGGTATCCTGCGATCATGCGTCGTAGCCTGGTTGCCCTCTGGCTGTCGCTGATAATGACCGGTCCGGCGGTGGCGGCGCCCGCGGGCTACTACAGCCAGCCGACGATCCATGGCGACCGCGTGGTTTTTGAGAGCGAGGGCGACCTGTGGGCGACGAGCCTGGGCTCGGCGGCCGGTGAGCCGGTCGTTGCCTGGCGGCTGACCTCCGGCGACGGCAACGAGTCGCGACCGCAGCTGAGCCCCGACGGACGGTGGATCGTGTTCACCGGCGAATACGACGGCAACGCCGACGTCTATGTCATGCCGTCCGACGGCGGCCCGCCGACGCGTCTGACCTACCACCCTGTGGCCGATACCGCGCTCGCGTGGACCCCGGACGGGCAGCGCGTGCTGTTCCGGTCGGCGCGAGCGAACCCGATGGGGCGAACGGAGCTGTGGCGTGTGCCGGTCACCGGCGGAATGCCGCAGCCGTACGACTTTGGCGAGTGCTCGATGGTGGCGCTGAGTTCGACGGGCCGTCGCATCGCATTCACCCGCTGGTCCAACGAGCACTGGACCTGGAAGCGGTACCGCGGCGGAACGGCGCCGGAGATCTGGGTCGGCGATCTCACGGCATCGACGTTCGAGAAAATCACCGACAACCCTGCCAGCGACCTGTTCCCGATGTGGTTGCTGGGCCGCGTGTACTTTCTCTCCGATCGCACGGGGACCGCGAACCTGTTCTCGGTGTCGCCGGCGGGTTCGGGTCTGAAGCAGCACACCGCGTTCGCGGCCGATCCCGCGAACCCCGCGGCGCTCGACGGCTACGACGTTGCCTGGCCCAGCGCCGATGCCCGGCGTCGCGGAACGCGCATCGTGTTCTGCCAGGCCGGCGGCCTGTCGGTGTTCGACCTCGCCACGGACACGGTCACCCGCCTCGACGTGCGGTTGGCGAGCGATCGCGTCGCGACGCGGCGGCGTTTTGCCGACCCCATGGAAACCGCAACGGAGTACGCGTTGTCGCCGGACGGGCGGCGTCTGATCCTCGGCTCACGCGGCGAGGTGTTCAGCATTCCGGTCGAGCCGGGAGCGAGTCTGCAGCTCACGAACACCTCGTCCGTGCGCGAGTGGGGCGTCGGGTTCCTCGGTCTCCAGCAGCTGGTATTGATCACCGACGCGACCGGCGAGCAGCAGATTGCGGTCGCCCCCACCGACGGGTCCGAGATGCCGTCGTTGATCACCGAGGATCGCGAGGCGTGGCTTTTCGCGCCGGTGGGCTCACCCGATGGCAAGTGGATTGCCTTCGGCGACAAGACGCAGCGGCTGCACGTGCTCAGTATGGCAACATTGCAACGCCGGCAGATCGACGCATCCGAGGCGTGGGAGATCACCGACTACCGTTTCTCGCCGGACAGCCAGTGGCTCGCGTGGGTCAAGCCCATGCCCAACGGCTACGGGATGATCCACATCCACGCGCTTCGCACCGACCGGTCGTTTGCCGTCAGCGACGGCCGGCACGATGACCGGGAGCCGCGGTGGGACCCCGCCGGCCGGTATCTCTATTTCCTGTCGCGGCGACACCTGGATCCGGTGCTCGGCGAACTTGACTTCGAGCACGTCTACCTGACCACGACAGAGGTCTACGCGGTCCCACTGGCCCAAGCGACGCCGCCGCCGGACCCGCGGACGGCCCGCGCGGCTGGCTTTGACCTGGAGGCGTGGGCCAAGCAACCGGACGACGACGATGACCCGGACGCCGAGGCGCCCCCGATGCTCGTGGACACCGGCGGCCTGGCGAGCAGGCACTACAGGGTCGCGCTCGAACCCGACAATTACACGCAGCTCGAGGCCGGCTGGGGTTCGCTGACCGTGCTCGTCGAGCCGGTCACGGGTCTGCTCGAAGAAGAGTGGCCGCCGCCGTCGCCCATGACCGAGGGCAAGGCCACGTTGCATCACTACGACCTGGTCCAGCAGGAGAACCAGACGCTCGCCGAGCATGTCCGCGGGTACGCGATCAGCCGCGATCGCACGACCGTCGCGTGGCCGGCCGACACCGGCTTCAAGATCAAGCAGATCCTGCCGCCGGAGGACCCCCAACAGCTCGACCTTTCGAGGCTCCGCGTCCGCATCGACGTTCGGCAGGAGTGGCGGCAGATGTTCGACGAGGCGTGGCGGCTGCAACGCGATTTCTACTGGGCGCCGAACCATGCCGGCGTGGACTGGGCGGCGATGAAGACGAAGTACGCGGCGCTGCTGCCGCGGATCGGCACGCGGCAGGAACTCAACAGGCTCATCGGCGAGATGATCGGTGAGTTGGGAACCAGCCATACCTACGTCCGGGGCGGTGACGTTCACGACCATGCTGATGCCGTCTCGGTCGGATTGCTCGGCGCCGACATCGACTTCGACGGCCGGGCGTTTCGTATCACCCGGATCCTGCCGAGATCGTCGTGGGACAAGCGGCTGGCCAGCCCATTGGCCGCGGCGCATCTGGGCGTCAGCGTCGGTGACGCGATCACCGCGATCAACGGCATGGAGCTGAAAGCGGGCTCGAACCTCTATGACCTGCTCCAGGACCAGGGTGGCCAGATCGTGCGTGTCACGATCGGCGACGGCGCCGAGGCGCGCAACACCCGCACGATCGAGGTCCGGGCGTTGTCGTCGGAACAGCCGCTGCGGTACGCGGCCTGGGTCGAAGCCAACGAGCGTTACGTGTTCGAACAGTCCGACGGCAGGCTCGGCTACCTGCACATTCCCGACATGGGCGGGGAAGGTCTCGCGGCGTTCAGCCGGGCGTTTTATCCGCAGATCGAGAAAAAGGGACTCGTCATCGACGTGCGTGACAACGGTGGCGGGTTCGTAAGCCAGATGATCGTGGAGCGGCTCAATCGCAAGGTGTGGGCGTTCATGAGAACGCGTCACGGCAAGACCGAGCGTTACCCGGCCAAATCGCTGTACGGTCACATGGTCGTGCTCATCGACCAGTTCGCGGGCTCCGATGGTGACATCTTCCCCGAATCATTCCGGATCAACGAGATGGGACCGCTGATCGGCACGCGAACCTGGGGCGGGGTCGTTGGTATCCGCGGTGACAAACCGTTCATCGATATGGGGCTCTCGATGCAACCGGAGTTCGCGTGGTGGGAGCCGAAGCGCGGCTGGGCGCTCGAGAACAACGGTGTGACACCGGACATCGAGGTGGTCATCCGTCCCGAGGACCGCGTCGCCGGGAAGGACCCGCAACTGGAGCGGGCGGTTGAGGTTCTTCTGGAGAAGTTGCTTAAGGACCCGAAGGAATTGCCGGTTGCGCCGGCGTGGCCGGGTGCGCGGCGATGAACGTGGGGCCGTGGTTGGACGTCGCTCCACGGGCGACGTCGCTACCGCTCCGTCGGCCGTGCCACCCCTATTTAAACGGACCGCGTTGGGTGATCTCGAAGTCGTAGAGCTTCGAGAGATCGGCGGCCGAGAGACTCGGCAAGGCGTTGAACCGGTCGATGATCTGCTGCGGGTCGTCCACGGCCGGCGTGGCGAGCTTGGTCCACTTGTTCGCCAGCAGGTCCGCCAGGTCTGCTGCGGTGTTGCGGGCGTGGCCGGGCGGGTACATGACCAGGCCGCTGTCATGGGTTGCACCGTCATCGGTCGTGATGACGACCGACGTGGGGATCCCGTCCGGGTACTTCGCATCGTATTCCGGGCCGCCATGCTCGAAGGTGATCTTTTGCATCAGGGCGCGTGTTGCGGTGTGCATGATCGAGTCGCTTGTGTAGTCACGCGGTAACAGCATCAGTTTCTTCCACGCTTCGTCGCCGTGGCCGAGTACCTGGAGCCCGTACTCTGCGGCCAGTTCGTGGGCTTTGCGAATGGTGGTTGCGATGATGTAGATCATCGAGTGGTCGGCGGACTGCCGTGTGCGCGGGTCGCGTTTGGCCGGGTCGCCGATGATGCCGAAGGCGGGTTCGTAGGCGAGGACTTTCATCGCCGCAATCCGGTCGGGCGACTCGAGCAGCTCGGTGTGCGTCTGCAACAACGAGATCACGCCGTCGAGCGCGCCGGCGGACTGGTGCTCGTACAGGCCGATCTTGAAGTGCATGCCCGCGACGGCGAAGTCGTCGCCAGAGTGTGTCACGATCAGGTCGAAGGGCGAGGCGTCGGCGGTCGTGTCATTGACGGCACCGTCGCCGTCGACCGACACAAACAGCTGGCCCGGACCCTCGAATGCCCGGAAGATCGCCTCCGGGTTGCGGAACACGTCCGCCGGACCGACGAAACCGCGCATCGATCGCTGCATCGCCAGGACCGCCGCCTCGGTGCTGAAGGCCGCCGAAGCCCCCTTGGAATCCGACAGCTGGCGTCCGGCCCGGATCGCCCGCCAGGGGATGTAGTGCGCGACGACCATGCCGATCGCCGACTCGATCTGTGCAGGTGTTGCACCGAGCATCGCGCCGTAGGCGGCGGCCGAGCCGATCGCCCCGTGCACGACGTGATCGATCTTGTAGGTCTTGAGGCTGAAAACCTCGGCGAGACGGCCGCGGATCTCGTCGAGCAGGAGCATGCCACGCAATGCATCGGCGCCGTCGCGGCCGGCGAGCTGGGCGGCGGCGATCGCGACCGGGTAGAAGTCGTTGTGGCCGAACTCACCGGCAGTATGGCCGGCGTCGGGGTTGTAGCCGAAGTTGGTGCCGTTGGCATCCCACTCGCGTACCGCGGCGCAGTTGGCGACGATCGCCTTCTCCGGCGCGAGCCGCGCACTCGAACCGAAGATCGGTGTGCCCGCCGCCTGGGCGTAGGTGAGCGCTTCGGCACGCAGTACGTGTGGGGCATTGGTGCCCATCGCGATCGCAGAGATTCCGCAGACGATGCTGTCGGTGAAGAACATCAGCGTCCGGTCGAGCGCCGCAGTCCCCGGCTCCCCGAGCTTGCCGTCCATGAAGTCCACGGCAAAGCGGCCGATCCCCAGGGCCTGGTTCTCGTTGCGGGGCAGCGTGATCGCCGTGTTGCTTGAGACTGTTGTCATACGACGACAGTGTAGTGTGTGGCACCCCCGAGCGAGCGCCAGCGAGTTCGCCCGTGGAGCGACGTCCGAAGACACGGGCGACGTCGCTGGCGCTCCGTCGGCCGTGCCACCCCCGAGCGGTCTAGCCCATGAACTTCAGCACGTGGTCCACCTCGTCCGGGCTGCCCATGGTTACGGGCGTGCGCTGGTGGAGCGTCCGTGACGTGACCTCGAGCATCGGCGTCGTGTCCGCGTACGCCTTGCCGCCGGCTTGTTCCACGATCATGGCCAACGGGTTTGCCTCGTACATGAGTCGGATCTTTCCGTCCGGGTGGTCGGTCGTCGGCGGATACAGGAACACGCCGCCCTTGATCAGGATGCGGTGCACGTCGGCGACCATGGACCCGATGTAACGGCTTGAGTAACCGTTCTCGTGGGCCCAGTCGAGATACTGCCGGTAGCCGTCAGGGAACCGCGCCCGGTATGCCTCGTTGACCGAGTAGCTCCTGAAGGCCTTGGGAATTCGGACGTTCTCCTGGACCAGCATGAACGCGCCGACGGTCGGATCGAGCACGAACATGTTCACGCCATGACCGGTCGTGAGCACGAAGACGCACGAGGACCCGTAGAGCATGTACCCGGCCGCAACCTGCCGATTCCCCGATTGCAGCAGCGACGTCTCGATCGGATCGGCGTCGGGATCGTGATGCAGGATGCTGAAGATCGTGCCCACGCTCACGCACGCATCGAGGTTGGACGAACCGTCGAGCGGGTCGAAGAGGATGCAGTACGGTCGGTCTTCCTGCGTTTGCAGGATGCTCGGTTGGTCATTCTCCTCCGAGGCAAGCAGCGCCACGCCCGCTCGTGCGCCGAGGCACCGCAGCAGGATCTCGTTGGCGATCACGTCGAGCTTCTGCTGCATGTCGCCGGTCACGTTCCTCGACCCGATCTCGCCAAGCACGTTCTCGATCCGGGCACGGCGGATCTTGCTGGCGATGATCTTCGCCGAGAGCGTCATCGCCGCCAGGATCCACGTGAAGGTTCCCGACGCATCCGGATGCCGCTGCTCTTCGGCCAGGATGTGGCTTTCGAGCGTCGTGAGGTTGTCGGCCATTGGCACATCGGAAGCGGACATGGTCACCTCTTTGATCGTCGTCATGGGAGCCTTCGTCAAGCGCCAGGGCAGCGGCCCCGCCGGGATATCAATTGTAACGTGACGGCGTTCACCGCTATCGCCTTCCTCCACCGACTTCGCCGGCGACGATCCTCGCCGGGCGAATGCAGGCTCATTCTGCTGGAGCCCCTAAGATGACGGCGCCTCGAACCTGTTGGAGCAAAGAACCATGTCCCAGCCAGTCATCCTCGCTGCCAGGCGGACCCCCGTCGGCCGGTTCCTCGGTGGTCTGAGCCGCGTGCCAAGCCCCCAACTCGGAGCTCTCGCGGTCCAGGCCGTCCTCGAAGACGTTCCCGCCGCCCGCGATCACGTCGACGAGTGCATCATGGGCTGCGTGCTGCAGGCGGGCCTCGGCCAGAATCCCGCGCGGCAGGCCGGTCTCAAGGCGGGTCTTCCGGACACGCTCAACGCGATGACCGTCAACAAGGTCTGCGGATCGGGACTGCAGGCGGTGATGCTCGCCGGCCAGTCGATCCGGGCAGGCGACAACGAACTCGTCCTCGCCGGCGGGTTCGAGAACATGTCGCTTGCACCGCACCTGGAGTACGTGCGCACGGGTGTCAAGTTCGGCGACGTAAAGCTGCAGGATCACATGGCCCACGACGGGCTGACCTGCGCCTTCGAGGGCTGGCCCATGGGCAACGCCGCCGAGCACATCGCCGCCAAGCACAACATCTCGCGGGAAGAACAGGATCGCTTCTCGGCGCAGTCGCACCACCGCGCCGCCGAGGCCTCGGAGAAGTGCTGGTTCAAGGCAGAGATCACGCCGCTAACGGCCGAGCAGTTGAAGCAGAAGGCGGGCGTGGAGAAAGACGAAGGGTTCCGTACCGACACCTCGGCCCAGAAGCTGGCGAAGCTGCGGCCGGTCTTCGTAAAGGACGGGACCGTGACGGCCGGCAACGCATCGCAGATCTCCGACGGCGCGGCCGCGATCATCGTTGCAAGCGAGCGCAAGGCCGAAGAGATCGGCGCAAAGCCCCGGGCACGTATCGTCGATGCCTGTACCAGCGGGGTCGCTCCAAAGGACATCTTCGACGCGCCGGCGGTCGGAATCGCGATGCTCCTGAAGCGGAACAACCTGTCCGTCGGGGACATCGATCTGTTCGAGCTCAACGAGGCCTTCGCTGTGCAGGTGCTCGCCAACATCGGCGAGCTGGGCATCCCCGAGGACAAGCTGAATATCTGCGGCGGCGGTATCGCGTTGGGGCACCCGATCGGCGCCAGCGGTGCCCGCGTGCTCACGACACTGCTTCACCAGATGGAGCGGATCGACGCCAAACGCGGCGTCGCGAGCCTGTGCCTGGGCGGGGGCAACTCGGTCTCGATGCTCCTGGAGCGACCTTAGCAGCCCATCTGGAGCCGGGGTGAACCTGCTCAAAGGTCGTCTCCCGGGTTCGCGGACCTCGGCGGTCGGTGAGATGCATCGAGAGGGGCGACCGTGGCGGTTATCGACCACATCCTGATCCAAGCCGGCTTATCCCCGACATCGGTTTGACCGATGCAACGCGAAGCCACCTTTGCGGCCGGAGCACCGGAGATTCCCCAGACATGGACGCACACCGACTCCGATCGGTCCTCGATCTCATCATCTCGGAGCACACCAGGCTTGGTATCGACGCCAAGTTCGCGGAGTTGCTCCAGGCCCTGAGCGCCTGCGTGTCGAAGCCGTCGAGCCGGTCCGATGAACGGTTCCGGAATTCGTTGATCGAGATGCTGACCGCGTTGCGTCGCGCCCGCACCAACGACTTCGTCGAGAGCAATCGTCGAGTTCTCGTGGAGATCCAGGGCGAACGGATCACGGGCAATGGCCTGGCCGAGCGGATCCTGCAGGTGACCAAGGAGCGGCCGTTCCTGCCCGACAGGGCCCGCGACATCTATGTCGATATCGCCGACGACCTGCAGCGTCGTCTCGGCGCGTGCGCCGCGACACGGGCCGCATTCAACGAGCTCAACCTCGGCCCCGTCACCATGGAGCCGGACGAGTACGAGCTCGGCCTCCTGCTGCCGGACAGCCTTGTTCGCGGCGACCTGGCGCGTCTGTACAAGGAACTCACCGACTGGAACCGTATGTTCCGTGAGCTCATGCCCATCGTCTCGTCGAAACCGGCGGTGGTCGTGCTCCGGACATTCACCGCGAACCGGTTCGAGCTGTGCGTGAAGCTCGACCGCCGGGGTGCTCTCGCCATCGGCACCATGGTCGCCGGGATCTACGAGCTGGGCCGCAAGGTGCAGTCGAACCGGGAAAAGTCCGCTGAACTCGAGCGGGACGACTACCCTGCCGACATCGTCCGCCGCATGGTCGAGTACGAGAAGACGATGGTGCCGTTGGAGATCAAGGCGATCCGGACGCTCGTGGCTTCAAAATTCCTCGGTGACGCCGGGCGACGCAAGGACGTCGCGCGGGTGCTCGACCGGAGCCTGCGGTTCATGGCGATGCGGATGCGAGAGGGCGTGGAGGTCGAGGTCCTCGGTTCGATGACCGGCGATGCGGTTGCTGTCGTCGATACGGTGTCGCCGGTGACCCATCACGTGCGGGCGGCCCTGCACGCCGCCGCCATATCAAAGCCGAAGTCAGCCCCCTCAAAGCGGCAGACCCAGGCCAGCCCCGAGGTCGCCGCGGCGCGCGAAGAGAAGGCGCCGCAGATGCCCCTGAGCGAGATCACGGGTGAATCCGACGAGCAGGCGGCCGCGTAAGAAATACGATCGGGCTAGTTGGCGCTGGCGTAACCGCCCTGGCGCACCTGGATCCTGAGGCTCAGTTGGTGCAGTTGACGATCGGCGCGGCCTGTGAAACCGACGCCCACGTAGCTGCGGAAGTCCGCGTCGGTGAGCGAATCGAACCAGGCGGGTTCGTCCGTGGCCGGCCCGGTGCCGAACAACCGAGTCCGCTTGTTCGTGGCGATCACGAGCTGGCTGACCTCTCCGCGACCATACGCGTGGATGCCGACGAGCTTTTCCTTGCGGCCGAGTTTGAACTTCTCCACGCGGTTGCTTGTGTGGCCGCGATGGGGCGTTTCCTTGATGACGCCGTTCCGCTCATAACTCGTCCAGATCGATGTCACTCGGTCGCCATCGAGGCCGACATGTACGGTCGTGATCCTGGCGCCGACGGGGATGATGTCTTCGAATGTTCGACCGCGGGCGCCACCGAACTGAGGTGTGGAGATGAATGTCCGTTCAGACCCGCGACGGGTGAAGGACTGGCCGATGGGGCCACGGCCCGCGGCGCACCCGAGCGACAGAAGGAGAATCGGGCACAGCAGCAACGCGGCGCCTTGCCGACAACCTCGATGCCGCGCCGAGAACGCACCCAACCTCTGACTCAGACCAATCGCCATCGAAAACACTCCCTGCTCACCGGGCCGAGCCGATAACGTGATGGGGAATCTCCGGTGTGTCTCTGTACATCGGGCGGAGTGGCATCGTGCAAAAGCGCCTCTTGGAAGCCAACTATCGCTTCCGACCGCCGCGACCGAGCCGCGTCTGGCAGTGGCTTCTGACACCGGTCCGCCGCTACCTCGTCCGCCGCATGTACAGCGTCCGGGACATCGACATTCGAGGGGCTCAGCACGTCCGGGCGACGCTCGACGCCGGTCACGCCGTCATGTTCGCCATCAATCACCCCGCCCACGGCGATCCGTTCGTGACCTTCGAGGTCATGCACCGGCTTCGGGTCCGCTGCTGTTATCTGGCCGCCTGGCAGGTCTTCAGGGGCTTGTTCGGACTGCGCGGGTTTGCGTTCCAGCGACTCGGTGCGTTCAGCGTCGATCGCGAAGGCACGGACCTGCGATCGTTCCGGACGGCGGTGGACATCCTTGCCGCCGGCCGGTATTCGCTGGTGATCTACCCGGAGGGTGAGGTCTATCACCTCAACGACCAGATCACGCCGCTTCGTGAAGGCGCGGCGACGATCGCGATCACCGCCGACCGACGTCGGCGCAAGGCGAACGCGAGCCCGGTCCGGATCGTGCCATGCGCGGTGAAGTATTTCTACATCCAGGATCCGACCCCGATCCTCGAATCCGTCATGACGCGGATCGAGCAGCACCTCTACTGGCGGCCGCGACCCCAGACGCCGCTGCACGAGCGGGTGTACCGGGTTGCCGAGGGGTTGCTGGCGCTCAAAGAGCTCCAATACATGCCCGAGCTCGGTCGCGGGTCGCTCTCGGAGCGGCTGTCGGCGCTCACCGAGCACATCCTGTCCGGCATGGAGCAGCGTCGGCTCGGCACCAGCGGGCGTGGCACGGTTGCCGAGCGGGTCAAGACGCTTCGGCAGGATGTTCTGAAGGCCTTGCCCGAAACCGCGCCGGCGGCCGACGACCACACGGATCTTGACGCACTGCACCTGGTCACCCAACTGTCCAGCTACCCCGGCGACTACCTCGCGAAGCAGCCGTCGATCGAGCGTGTCGCCGAGACGATCGACAAGCTCGAGGAGGACGCGTTGGGCGCCGTCGACGCCGGCGCGCGTATGCCGCGACGGGCAGTCGTATCGTTTGGCGAACCGCTGGACCTTGCCGAGGCGGCCGAGGGCCTTTCCGGGCGTTCGGCGGCGGCGCCGATCACCACGCGTATCGAGCAGTCTCTGCAGCAACAGCTCGATGGAATTTTTTGAGCGCTCCGTAGCGGCCTCCGGCCGCACACTCGCTTTCGTACGACCCGCCGAATTCATCCGGCGGGTCTGGGCGGACGGGCAAGGACAAACGCGCGGCGGACGGGTCCTCCGGGCCGCACACTCGCTCTCGAACGGCCCGCCGAATTCATCGGGTGGCACGGTTGACGTCGCGAAGCGACGTCGGCCGTGGCGCGACGCCCAACCACGGCCGACCGAGCTTCGCTCGGTCAACCGTGCCACCCGAGCG
>Ga0209988_10000254_pt1 | contig 31463 bp, 31 predicted proteins | sample N075metaG_FD_183115 | JGI IMG/M metagenome (GOLD analysis project Ga0209988, IMG submission 183115) | Deep subsurface microbial communities from Kermadec Trench to uncover new lineages of life (NeLLi) - N075 metaG (SPAdes) (version 2) | ecosystem: Environmental > Aquatic > Marine > Ocean trench... | reverse complement strand
ATCCGGATCACGTGGGGTACCCGATCTCCCCATTTGGAAGAGACTCGTGAGGTCCATACATCGCGCGGCTCGGTCACATGGGTATCCACGTCGATTACCCGGTAGCGGTCAAACATGTCGGCCATGATTTTCTCCTTCCGTGATATGTACAAGATACTCGGAGACCCTGCTCCTCAGGTTCTAGCCGATCCCGGGGGGAGTCCGCGAGCACGCGGTTGCTCGAGGAGTGCGTTGGTGGCTACTTCGGGCGTGAGATCATTGTGGTGACCGAGGCGCGACCACAGCGGCTTTCGACGCTGGATGACGGGCCGCTGAACGCCTAGCGGCGTTGGCCGCGCAGCTCTTCAGGGGATCGGCTCGAGTTCGCCGAACATCTCGCCAGCCATCATTTTGACGACACGATCACTCGCATAGATGCGCTCACCGCCCAGCCGGTCGCCTTCGGCGAACAGGACGGACATCACGCGGTGAACCTCCGGTCCGTTTCTGCCAGCGATCACGATCGCGTCCTCGCGTGCGATCGCCGTCTCGTCGCCCCACTGCCCGAGCCGCTGCCCGCCAGTGATCTGCGACATGTAGCCGTCGAAGAACTGCTGATAGTAGCGACGCACACGCGCTCCACCGCGAAGCATGAGTCCCTGGGCGAGAAACTCGTAGACGGGTTCTGCGACCAGCGTATCCATCAATTCGTCGAGGTGCTTCTGGGATTCCACCCTCGCGTGGAGCGTGGCCAGCTCCAACATCTTGTCGGCGTTCCATTCGTTCGAGTTGTTCGTCATAGATCGCCTCCCTTCGATCCCCCGCTGATCAGGGCAGAAAAAAGCGCCAAGTCGCACCCGCGGACCCGAAGAAGTCGGGTGCGGCTTTGTTGAGGCCGGCTCCCGCCGAGATGTCGAGCTGCAGATCGTCACCAACCAGCCACGCAAAGCCACCGTCGAACGAGTGTTCGTCATCGACGCCCTGGTCCGCGAGAGCCGAGTAATATTCAATGAAGACACTCCCGCGCTCTCCCATGGATGCGCTCAACGAGAGCGAGGGTGCAATTTCGAAGGAGCGATGCGAGCTGCCTTTTCCGAGGCTCACCGATGCGAGTCCTAGATTGGCGTCGAGCATGAGGCGCTCGCTCAAGCTCCACTCGAAGATGAAGATTCCGCTCGGGTCGACCCCGTCGCTCGTCACTGCATTGCTGCCCGTGGGAAGGCTGAGGTTGAAGTCGAGCGCGGTCGCCGGTCGGATCCCTTTCTGGTCAAACAAGCGCACCCGGCTGCCGAGCGTGAGATCGCTACCACTCGAGCGGTCTTTTTCGCCGTCGCGCTCCTCGAAGACGAATCCATCCGCCGACACGCGGATCTCGAGAAAGGACAGCAGCCCCACGCGCAACAGAGCTTCAGGAACCGTGATGGTATTCGTGTTCGGGTCGCCGCCGTCCGTCTCACGCTCGAACAAGAATCCTCCCTCGAGTTGAATGGCGCCGGGCGCTACGACGCTCGGCGCGTTCGACAGGCCCGGCCGGTCCGCGGCGAGTGGATCAGCGCTGGCTGCGGCCGCGAGCAGCACCGAGCCGAGAGCGATCTTCTGCATCGGGCGCAAGCATACGGCAAACGTGAGATGGACCCGGCTTGGGAATCGAACCCGCCCCGGCCGGACGGCCATTTCGCTGCTGCATTGCGCACCCCGCCTCCAGACGCCTAGCCTTTCGACCGACATGAGTGGAATGGACGCCACACTGCTGCCTCCCTCGGCGGGGCGACAGCAGATCCCGAAAGGGATCGCCGACCAGCTGAGCGACGAAGAGCGGCTGATGGTTCGCCGCTGCCTGATGGTGTTGGGCTCCCTGGCCACCCTGGGCATGATCGGCTCGGCATCGTGGATGTATCTGGTCAACCACGCACCACTGCTGTTGATCGCGATGTCGCCGATCGGACGTCACTTGATCCTGGTGGCGCCGACGGTGAACCCGGTGGCCTTCACGTTGGTGGGCGGGGGCCGGCGGATGCTCTTCTACCTGGCTTCGTTCCATCTGGGTCGGGCGTTGGGTCCCAAGGGGCTCGAGTGGCTCGAAATGCGAGCAAAACGTTTTGCGCGCTGGGTCCGCTGGCTCGAAGGGCTCTTCAATCGCGCGCCTCGGGCCGTGGTATTTTTCTTGCCTGGACCCATCATGAGCAGCATTGCTGGCAGCTCGGGCATGTCGGCGCGTCAATTCGGCTGGCTGTCGGCCGGGGGCCTCGTTCTCCGGATGATCCTCATCATCGCCTTCGGCGAATGGCTGCGAGAGCCGATCGAGGCCGTCTTGGAATGGATCGATCGCTACTGGATTCCGGGCACGGTGGCGATGGTGACGGGCGTTCTCATCTATCGGTGGTTCCGAAAGCGCGGAGCCGTGGCCGAACCGGTGTAGAATCTTCACGTCGGAAGCCTGTTCCGACAAGGGGGTCCGCTTGATCGAGAAGCTCGAGTTCGCCCGCACCGATCACATGAGCAGTCGGGTCATCTTTGGGGCGGCCGCCCTGGGTGGCATGAGCCAGCCGCGAGCCGACGCCACCCTCGAAACCCTGTTGGCCTACGGCGTCAACCACATCGATACCGCCTCGGCCTATGGCGCGTCGGAACTTCGGCTGGCCCCGTTCTTGAAACGGCATCGCGAAGCCTTCTTCCTTGCGACGAAGACCGGCGACCGTACGGCGCAGGCCGCGCGTGACAGTCTGCATCGATCGCTCGAACGCATGCAGACGGATCACGTCGACCTGATCCAGCTGCACAACCTCGTCGATGAGAAGGAATGGGAACAGGCCCTGGCTGCCGGTGGAGCTCTCGAAGCCCTGATCGACGCACGCGAACAGGGGTTGGTTCGCTTCATCGGTGTCACCGGCCACGGCAGCCAGGTGGCTCGAATGCACCTGCGCAGCCTCGAGCGTTTTGCTTTCGATTCGGTGTTGCTGCCCTACAACTTCACGATGTTGTGTCAGCCCGACTATCGGCGCGATTTCGATCAGCTGATCTCGGTTTGTGCCGAGCGCGGCGTCGCCGTCCAGACGATCAAGTCGATTGCGCGTCGCCGCTGGCAGGACGGCGACGGTTCGCCGCGCTTCAGCTGGTACGAGCCGCTGCGGGATCCGGAAGCGATTGGGCGCGCCATTGGTTTCGTGCTCAGTCGACCGGGACTCTTCCTGAACTCGTCGAGCGACGCGACCCTCCTGCGAGCGACGCTCGACGCGGCGTCCGAGCTGGGAACGGCTCCCGTGGATTCAGAGCTCGCGGGCGACGTGATGCTGCACGGGATCGAGCCGCTCTTCGTGCCCGAAGGACCCCAGGGCGTTTCGAACGCCTAAGCGGATCTCGGCCGCGGACCTCGTCCGCTAGCTCTCCGGCGGCGGAGCGATCTCGGGTCCGACCCGGCTTCCGATCTCGTCGAGCTTCGCGAGGTCGAAGCCATACAGCCGGGCTGCATTCTCCGAAAGGATGGCGCGGCGATCGAGTTCGGGAACGTCCTCGAGCGCCCGGGCCACCATCTCCTTGCTGCGCGGCCAGGAGCCCTCGTAATGCGGATAGTCGGAGCCCCACATCATGTTGGCGACGCCAATCTGGTTGCGCATACGGGCCTCGCGCCGACTCAAGAACATGGCCTGCACGTAGCAGTGCTTCTTCCAGTAGTCGCTGGGTTTGAGCGACAGCCGCTGCTTCTCGTGCTGGAACATGTAGAGGTACATGTTGTCCATGATCCGCAGCGTATCGGGCACCCAGTCGGCGCCCTGTTCGACGAAGACCATCTTCAAGTCCGGGTTCCGCTCGAATACGCCGCCCCAGATGATGAACCAGAGCGGGCGGTGGGAGAGCCAGAGGCTCTCGTAGGCAAAGATGGCGCCGCTGCCGGGCAGGTCTCCGTAGTCCGGGGTCGCCGATCCGACGTGGGTGTGGAGCGGCAGCCCGAGCTCGTTGCAGGCCTGCCAGATCGGCTCGTAGCGCGGGTGGTGATAGAAGGGGAGGTTGCCCACGCCCGAGGGCAGCAGCACGCCGCGCAGACCGTTCTCGTGGGCCCAGCGAAGCTGGCGCACGCTCTCGTCGATGTCGTGGATCGTGAGGATGGCGAGGCCGGCGCGGCGTTCCTCGGAGTGGCCGCAGAACTCGGCGAGCCAGCGGTTGTACGCCCAGGCACCCACCGTCTGCAGAGCGTGGTCGGCACCGACCGCGCCGGGGCCGGCCGCCGCAGCGAAGGGGGCGGCGTTGTTCTGGGAGCCGTCCGGAAACAGGATTTCGGCGACGATGCCGTCGGTTTCAAGCTGCTGGAGTCTTCGATCGGGATCCCAGGCACCGCTGCGACCCCCATCGATGGCCTCATCGGTTCCGTCCTGCTCGCTACGGAACTCGGAGGCGAACAGCTTCTCCATCCGTTCGGCCTGCTCGGAGGTGAGGCGTGCCATCTCGTCGCGCAGCGCGTCGTGATAGCGCTCTTCCACGTAGTCGAGGAAGCCGCCCTTGTCATAGGAAGCCCCCGCGTGGCAATCGGTCGAAATGACGGTGTAGCGCTCCATCAGGACTCTCTGCTCATCCTCCGGGCTTCACAGATCATACGCTCGTTACGATCAGGAAGGGACGGAAAGTTTCGCAGCTGGGATCTTGCTGTTCTCAGTAACCGAGCGAGACGTCAACGCGGTACTCGAGGGGCTCTTCATCGAGCCAGTGGCGCAGGTTCACCAGGAAAGGTTCGATCAGCTCATCGAACGCGCCCGGTCCACTCCAGGATGTATGTGGGCTGAGTCGCACCTTCGGATGCGAGTAGAGCCAGTGACCCTCGGGAAGCGGTTCCGGCGTCACGGTATCGAGCGACGCGAGTCCGACGCGATCATTCTCAAGCGCGTCGTGCAGCGCATCCTGGTCGATCAATCCGCCCCGTGAGACGTTGACCAGGTGGCAACCTTTTTTGCAGTGGGCGAACGCGTCGGCGTCGAGCAGCTGCCGGGTTTCGGGCGTGCTGGGCGCTGCGACCACCACGTGATCGGCGTCGTGCAGCAGCTGGGTCAGGTCTCCCAGCAGCTCGACGCCGTCGATCGGGCTCGGTCGCGGCCTTCGCACCAGCGCCTTGACTCTCATGCCGAAGGCCAGGGCCCGGCTCGCCACCGCCTGGCCGATGCCGCCGAAGCCGATCAGGGCGAGCGTCTTGCCATCGAGGCCGCCGAGCGCTGCGATGTTCCAGTGTTCGGGCTGGTGAGTGACCCACGTCTGCGGCAGCTTCTTCTCAGCGGCGAGCATCACGGCCAACACCCATTCGGAGATCGGAATGGCGCTGGCCCCGCGTGAGCAGGTGAGCTGGGCAGGTCCCAATGTGTCGAAGGGGTAGCGTTCGACCCCGGTCCCGTAAGCGTGCACCCAGCGGATGCCGCGCTGCATGACTTCGCCGCTGTTGGGGGCGCCCCAGGTCTGGGTCAGCAGGATCTCGCCCTCGACGCCGGCCTCGAGCTCGCCCTGCTCGGGGATCTGGATCAGCTCGACCGTCGGGAAGCTGTCGCCGACGCGGCGCAGCAGGCCGGTGGGTACATAGGTCAAGATCCGTAGCGGACGGTCGGACATGGGCTCTCCATCAAGAACGGGAACGGGCAGGCGTCGAAGTGCGGCACACGATCTGCTCGACCAGCAGGGTGCGTTGCAGCTGGCCCGTGGCCGACGTGCGCGGCAGCCGATCGACCCGCTCGAGCCGGCGCGGCTGCTTGAAGCCGGCCAGACGACCTTCACACTGGCTCTGGAGATCCTCGAGCGACAGCGACGCGCCGTCGCCCGTCACCACGACCGCGCAAACGATCTCTCCCCACTCGGGGTCGGGAATCCCCACGACGGCGACTTCCTGGACGGCCGGGTGTGCGGCGAGAACGGCCTCGACCTCGCCGGGGACCACGGCCTCGCCGCCGGTCCGAATCAACTCCTGCTTGCGGCCCGTGATCGAGAGATACCCGTCCGCATCGAGGACTCCCAGGTCGCCGGTGTGATACCAGCCGTCGATCAGGGCCGCGTCGGTGGCCTCGGGATCGTCGAAGTAGCCGTCCATTACGTACGGGCTGCGCAGGCAGATCTCGCCCTCGTCGTTGAGCTTCAGGTCCACGCCGGGTGACGCAGGGCCCACGCTACCGGGCTTTCCGAGCACGTCGGCATCGGGCAGTGTCGTGCCCGAGCCGATCTCGGTGGAGCCGTAGTAGATGCGTGTCACGCTGTCGGGGAAGCGCTGCTTCAAGGCCTGGATCAGCTCGATGGGCGTCGCCGAGGTGCCAGTGTCCACCTCCTTCAGGCTCGACGTGTCGTAGCGGTCCGGTTCGGTCTCGAGAATGCGCGCCCAGACCGCCGGGATGCAATAGAGGCGGTTGGCCCTGCGACGCTCGGTCGCGCTCAAGATCTCGTCGGCGGAGGCGACAGAGACGAAGGCGATCTCGCCCCGGGTCTGCCACGCCGACAGTCCGAGCGTGAATGCGGCCATGTGAAACAGCGGGAACATGCAGACCGAACGCTCAGGCTCGTCGCGGAAGACGCCTTGGAAGGTTCGGAGATGATTGGCACGGTGGGAGAGTACGACGCCCTTGGGACGGCCCGTGCTGCCACTGGTGAAGAAGATGACGTGGGGGTCGGTCTCGGAGAGCTCGGGCTCGACGACTTCCTGGCTGCTCTGTTGCCTCGACAGCGCCTCGAGATCGATGCCGGGGCCGTTGCCGCTCCGTCCGCTCGGACCCCGCGCGTCTGAATCCGGACCGTCTGAACGCGAATCGTTGGACCCCAGGTTTTCCGACCTCAGATGGGCCAGGCGTTCGAGACCCAGTTGCTTGGCGACGCTGGCAGCAGCTACGGCGTGGCCCGGGTCGCTGACCAGCAGGGCGGGGCGCGCCATGCGCACGATCTCCACGGCCTCCTCGGCGCCGAGTCGTGCGTTGAGCGGAGCGAAGACGGCGCCGAGCTTGGCCAGCGCTACGAAGAGGGGGAGCACCTCGAGGCAGGTTTCGGCCCAGCACACGACACGGTCGCCGTGTCCAATGCCCATCTCACGCAGGGCATGGGCCATGCGGTTGCCGGCGGCGTTCAGCTCACCGTGGTGGATCAACGCGTCGCCCAAGGAGGCGGCAGGCCAGTCGGCGACCACCTCGGCGTTGCGCCGGAAGATCTCGCCGATCAAGAGCTGCCCGCTGCCCGGGCCTCGGAGACTGCTCACAGTGGCTCCATTCTGTTGGTGCCGCCGGGGTCCTGCCGGTGCGCCGGGCCTCAGGTTGCCATGAATCGGTATCTGGAATACGATTCTGATAATGCAGAATGATGTTCTCAATGTTAACGCCGCCAGCCCCTCGCTGACAAGCCGCTCGGTGGAGCGGACCCTGGCGCGGCGTCGGGCTACCTACGCCGACGAAGTCCGCCGGCTGGTCGAATCGAGCTTCGAGCTGATCCGCCGCAGCGGGCAACTCGAGCCCCGGGTGAGCGAGATCGTCCAGGCCGCCGGCCTCTCGAACCAGGCCTTCTACCGCCACTTCCGCTCCAAGGACGAGCTGCTGCTGGCCGTGCTCGACGACGGCGTCCGCCAGCTCGGTGACTACCTGCGCCATCGGATGGAGAGTCGCCCGCAGCCCGTCGAGCGGATCCGGGTCTGGATCGACGGCCTCTGCAAGCAGGCGCTGGACTCCGACGCGGCTGCATCGACGCGTCCGTTCGCTCTGTCACGGGCCCGGCTCGCCGAACTCTTTCCCGCCGAGGTGGGTGAGTCCGAGACCCGGCTGACCACGCTGTTGCGGGAGACGCTCGAAGCGGCCGTCGCGTCGGGAGATCTGCCCGACGCCGATCCCGAACGTGACGCCCAGATCCTCTACGACCTCACGATGGGCTGGATGCAGCGGAAGCTCGCCGAGCCAAGCTCACCCGAGGCAGACCGGGCCGACGCGGACCACCTGATCGACTTCGCCATGCACGGGCTGCGTCGCGGCAGCGGAGATTCGAGCTAGATGGAGCGCGAGATCCTGCTCAGTGGCGTCGGCGGCCAGAGTGTCCAGCTTGCGGCACAGGTCCTGGCGCACGCGGCCATTCACGAGGGGCGGCAGGTCATGCTGCTCGGTACCTACGGCGGAACCATGCGCGGGGGCTCGAGCGAGTCGACCCTCGTCGTCGGAGATGAGGCGCTGATCTCGCCCCCGATCGTGTCGCGATGCTGGTCGGCCATCGCCATGCACCACGCCTTCTGGGCGAACTCGACGTCCAAGTTGCGCGCCGGCGGCGTCATCGTGCTGAACGAGTCTCTCTTCGAAGCCGAAGTCGATCGCGACAAGTATCGCGTCTTCGACGTTCCCGCGACCCGGATCGCGACGGACCTCGGCAGTCCAATGGCCGCATCGATGGTGCTGGTTGCTGCCTACGCGGCCCTCACCGATCTCGTCGGCGTCCAATCGCTGGTCGAGGCGATGCGCGAGTCGGTGCCGTCCTATCGTCGCCAGCACCTCGAATCGAACGAGAAGGCGCTTCGAACCGGCTACGACTCCGTCGAGCCGGGTCTTGCTCCGGCGTGGAAGGGGGACTGCGCGGGATGAGGACCGTTGAGAGCCGCGGCACCATCACCGTCGCCGTCGATCGCTGCAAGGGCTGTGAGCTCTGCATTCCCGCGTGTCCACCGCAGGTGCTCAGGATGTCTACGGACCGGAACGAGCTCGGTGTTCCGTATCCCGAGCTCCTGCCGGGCTGCACGGGGTGCGGTGCCTGTCTGCTGGTCTGTCCGGATTTTTGCTTCGAGATCTATCAATACGAAACGCCCGTCGAATACGAGGTGAACGTGTGACGCGCCGATTGATGGAAGGCTCCGAGGCCATGGTCGAGGCAGCCATCGCCGCCGGCTGCAGGTTCTTCGCGGGCTACCCGATGACGCCCTTCACCGAGGTGCTCGAGCATTTCGCCGCCAAGCTCCCCGAGGTGGGCGGTGTGTGCATCAACGCCGAAAGCGAACTCGAAGCCGTCGGCATGGCGTGGGGTGCGCTAGCGACCGGTGCGCGGGCGGCAACGGGCTCGACGGGTCAAGGGCTCGCACTGATGCAGGAGAGCTTCTCGGAGATGACGCGGGCCGAGCTGCCGCTGGTGGTCTTTCACATGGCGCGGGGGCAGGGCGACTACTTCCAGGCCACACGTGGCGGTGGCCACGGCGACTACCGGCACATCGTGCTGGCGCCCGAGAACGTCCACGAAGGAGTTGCCCTGACGCAACTTGCCTTCGAGCTGGCAGATCGCTGGCGAAACCCGGTCCAGATCTACGGCGACTATCTGTTGGCCCACACTGCTGAAGCGGTGGTAATCCCGACGTCGGACCAACCGGAGCGACCGCCCAAGGACTGGGCCGTCGATGGCTCCCTCGGTGGCAGCGGACGTTCGCGCAACCTGAACCCGCTCGGCATGGAGAAGGGCACCAAGGGAATCGAGCCCGAGCCGTTCTGGAAGCGGCTGCAGGCCAAGCATGATGAGATTGCAAAGACCGAGACGCGCTGTGATACCGAGAGCACCGACGATGCCGACGTGGTCGTGGTGGCCTTCGGAAGCATGGCGCGGTTTGCGCGCCATGCCGTCCGCGAGCTTCGCAAGGACGGTGCGCGCGTGGGTCTGGTTCGACCGATCACTCTCTGGCCCTTCCCGACGGACGCGCTGGCCGAAGCCTGCGAAGGCGTGAAGCGCGTCGCTGTGCTTGAGCAGAACGGCGGCCAGATGATCGACGATGTTCGTCTCTCGATCCTGGGCCGCGCGCCGGTGGATCCGATTGGCGGCATCTCGTCCGACGCTGCCGGCTTCGGCATCGGTCCCATCTTCAATCCCGACAACGTCCGGGAGCGCATCAGGGGTGCACTCGAAGGACGCGAGGTCGCGGCATGAGTCGCGACCCGCTCCGCGTCATCCAGACTTCCGTCACCCAGAGTCCGGTCATCAAGACCGATCAACCGCCGAGTGAGCCGGCCAAGCAGAAGGGCCGCTTCCGTCCCGCGCTGCTGTTGCACGAGGATCACGACCTCTGTCCCGGCTGCGGTGAGCCGATCGCAATCCGCTTGATGCTGGAAGTCATCGAGGAACTCGGCCAGGCCCAGAACAGCATCGGCGTGATCGGGATCGGTTGCTACACGGCCTTTACGAGCAGCATGGACGTCGATCTGGTGCAGGCGCTCCACGGCCGGGCACCTTCGGTCGCTACCGGAGCCAAGCGGATGCGGCCCGATTCGTTGATCTTCACGCTCCAGGGCGATGGCGACATGGTGAACGAAGGTCTCCAGGAGGTCATCCACACGGCGGCCCGGGGAGAATCCGTCACCTGCATCCTGCTCAACAACGGTGTCTTCGGTGAGACTGGAGGACACATGACGGCGACTACGGTCCTCGGCCAGCGCACCAAGAATTCGATCGAAGGCCGCGACGCCGACTACCACGGGTATCCGATCCTGATTGGCGACCTGTTGGCCCAGCTCGGAGGGACGGTCTACGCAGCCCGCGGTTCGGTACACGACGCGGCCGGCGTGGTCAAGACGAAGAACATGCTGCGACGTGCGTTCGAGTCGCAGCTCGAGGGAGGCGGCTTCTCGTTCGTCGAGATCCTGACCATGTGCCCGACGGGCTGGTTCGTGCCGACGGCTGAAGGACCCGGGTATCTGGACAACGTCCTCGGCGCGGTTCACGCCACCGGCGAACTCAAGAACCACGAGCGACTGGTGACGACGGCGCAACTGTTGGCCGAAACCCGCCCAAGCGGCCCCTAGGAGCGCAGGAAACGCGTGTCGGTCGATTCCTTCATGTCCCGACTGAACCCCCTGGTAGTGGCGATCCTGCGCTCGCCCGTGCACTGGATCGCCTCGTCGGGCTTGACCCTGCTGACCTACAGCGGTCGCAAGAGTGGACGCCGCATTTCGCTTCCGGTCGGCTATCAGCTCGACGGGAACGAAGTCGCCGTGCTGGTGTCGGAGGCGCGCAACAAGCGCTGGTGGCGCAACTTCCGTGAGCCCGGGGACGTGGAGCTGACCCTCCGTGGAAAGTCGCGGGTCGGCCACGCCGTGGTGGTTGCTACGGAAGACCCCTTCTTCCGGGCGAGCGCCGAGCGGGTCTTGCGACGCGTCCCGGGAATGCGCCGCGTCTTCAAGGTCGCCTTCGATCGCCGCATCGGCTTGACCGCCGCCCAGCTCGAGCAACTCGGCAACGAGATCGTCGTCGTGCGCATCAGCCTCGAGCCCGCCGGCTGATCATGTGGTTTCCGATGCGCGAAGTGGGCATGGATTTTCTCGATTCTGCCGGAAAGGAGTCCGCCGAGAAGGTCTGGGTGATGGAAGCGAGCGTGGCCGCGCCGCGAGCCGAGGTCTGGCGGGCCATCGCCGATCCGACGGTCTGGCGTCACTGGTTTCCCGGCGTAGAGAGGGCCTGGTACGAGGGGGATCCGCCGTACGGGGTCGGCACGATTCGCAAGGCGATCGTCAGGGGTCAGCGAATGGAGGAAGTAATGCTCGCGTGGGACGAGGAGAAGCGCTGGGCATACTTCCTGTCTGGGGCGAGCTATCCCCTGGCGCGGGCCCAGCTCGAGTGCACGGATCTCGAGGATTGCGAGCTTGGAACGCTGATGCGCTGGACCATTGCGTCGGACCGCGGGCCACTGCTGTGGTTGGCCACGCCCCTCTTCCATCGCACGGTCTCGCGCTTGTGGAGGCGGGTGGCGGTCAATCTCGAAGCCTGGTTGGCCGAGCGGCGCAACGCGCCGCCGCAGTCCTAGCTCGAAGAGGCAGTCTGGAAGGCGGAACCTGCGGACAGGCGATCGAGATAGGCGGCCAGGTTCTCGAAGCCCGAGGCGTGATAGAGGGGGGTGTGAGCCGATTCTCGGCTACTCCTGTATCCCGTGACGGAGTCGACCCCGCCGCTCGGGAATGCCATCTTCCCGAACCCGAGGGCCAGAGCGAGACTCCGATCCATGAGTGAGTTCGATTTTGCCGAAGAGGCCGTGTGCGAGGCGGCCCGGCGGGCAACGGGCCTGTCGGATTTTGGCGAGGACGGCTTCCGCGAAGGGCTGCGTGTCCTGCTCGAGACCTTCAACGACACTGCCGGCTTCACTGAAAAGGGCCGGAAGCGCAACCACCGGCGCGTCGTCTCTCTGCTGGCCACGCGATTGAGGGTCCAGTCCGCCTTCACGGAGCACCCGGAGATCCGCGAGCGCAGGGTCCGCAAGCCGATGGTGCTGACCGGCCTGCCGCGCTCGGGAACGTCGGCACTCTTCAATCTGCTCGGCGCCGATCCCGCGGCGCGCCCGCTTCGACTCTGGGAGGCGATCTTTCCCGATCCCTACCAAGGCGAACTCGAGCCCGGCCAGTCGGACCCACGGCGAGACGCCCTCGAAGCCCACTACGCCAGGGGCCGCGAGAAGAATCCCGACTTCAGCAAGATCCACTACACGACGGCGGACGGTCCGGAAGAATGCGTATTGCTCCAGGCCCACGCCTTCTGCGACGTGCAGATGGGCATCGAGCCCATGATGGAGCCCTACGCTTCCTGGTTCCGGAAGCAGGACTTCCGACGCATGTACGCCTACTACGCCGACCTGCTGCGGATGCTCGACTGGCAGCGTCCGGGCGAGCGTTGGATCCTGAAGGCGCCCGCCCACATGTGGGCCATCGACGTCCTGGTCGAGACCTTTCCCGACGTCTCGATCGTCTGGACCCATCGCAATCCTCTCCAGTGCACGGCGTCGATCTGCAGCATGACGGCGGCGCTGATGTCAGGGCGCGAAGACTTCGATCTCAAGCAGCTCGGTCCGGTGGTGATGGAGTTCTACGCGACATCCTTGGACAGGGGTCTGACCGCGCGCGAGAGCCTCGACCCGGGTCGGGTCATCGATCTCAACTACCGCGAGTTCATCGCCAACAACATGGGAGCTGCACGCCAGATCTACGAGCACTTCGAAATGCCCTTCACGAAGGAGATCCGAACGGCGCTCGAGACCCATATCCGCGAGCACCCCAAGGACAAGCACGGATCGCATCAGTACGACCTGGAGCAGTACGGTCTCACACCCGAGCGGGTACGCGAGCGCTTCGCAGGCTATATCGAACGCTTCGGCCTGCCGGCCGATTGATTGCCAGAATCATCCGGAAAGTGGAGGAACTTCCCCTTGGCCTTTTCCATCCTACGTCTCGACATGCGAGCACCGGACTTCACGTCCGAGCAGCTCCGCAAGCAGTACGACTGTGCTCTCGAAATGTGCAGCTGGGTCGACGACAAGGGGTTCGACTCGATCACGATCTCCGAGCACCACGCAACCGAGGATGGATATCTGCCGTCCCCGATCGCGTTCGGGGGCGCCATCATCGGGCGAACACGCACGATCCGGATCGGTGTGGCGGCCCTGCTGCTGCCCATGTACGACCCGATCAAGCTGGCCGAGGACCTCGCCGTTCTCGATTACGCCAGCGGCGGTCGCTTCGGGATCACGGTGGGCATGGGCTACCGGCCTGAGGAATACGAGATGTTCGGCAAGGACTGGCCGGGCCGCGGCAAGCTGATGGACGAGTGTTTGGAGGTGCTGCTCAAGGCCTGGACAGGCGAGCCCTTCGAATGGGACGGACGCAAGATTCACCTGACGCCGAAGCCTCTCACCCAGCCGAATCCGCCGGTCATGGTCGGTGGTATGGGCAGAAACGGTGCACGCCGCGCCGCCCGCTTCGGGCTGCCGTTTCAGCCGGCCGTGAACACACCCGAGGTTCTCGAGCTCTACAAATCAGAGTGCGAGCGTCTCGGCGTCGAGCACCCGATGCTGCTCCCGCCGGGATCCGGTGAAATGATCTGGGTGTCCGAAGATCCCGATCGGACCTGGTCGCAGATCGGCAAGTATCTGCTGCACGACGCCGTGACCTACGCGAGCTGGCAGCGCGACGGCCAGCACTCGCTGGTGGTTTCGTCCTCCGAGACCGTCGAGGAGCTTCGGGCAGAGGGGAAGTTCCGGATCCTCACGCCCGAGCAGTGCATCGCGCGGGGCGAGGAGCGGGGTCCGTTCACCGACGTGATCCTCTTCCCGCTCTGTGGCGGTACGCCTCCCGAACTGGCGTGGCCGAGCCTCGAGCTCTACGTCGACAAAGTGCTGCCCCACCTACCGAAGCTCTGATTCCGCGAAGGTCTCTCGTCGGGTAAGATGGGCGAGGGCTGCCTGCCTTCGGCAGTCAGCACTCGCCTTGCGCAATTCCTACCGGAATTGCGTGGGAGACGGTTCAATCGAATGGAGAGACGAGATGCCGGTTGATCGAGACAAGGCGCTGGGCGCCAGCATGGGTTCCCGCGAGGGCAGCTGGGAAGTCGATGATGTGATTCTCTACCACCTGGGCGTCGGCGCAGGGGTCCCTGCAACGGATGCGTCCGAGCTCGAATACAGCTACGAGAAGAATCTGAAGGTGCTGCCGAGCTTCGTGACCGTGGCCGGCGGCCGAAGGCCGCGCTCGAGCAGGGAATCGGCCGAGGGCTTCAAGCTTCCCGGCATCGAGTTCAACCTCGCTCAGCTGCTCCACGGTGAGCAGGACATCGAGATCCACTCGACGCTGCCGGCGGCGGCCAAGACGAAGACCGAGAGCCGCATCGCCGACGTCTTCGACAAGGGCAAGGCCGCCCTGGTGATCATGGAAGGTGTCACGTCGAACGCCGAGACCGGCGAGAAGCTCTACACCTCGCGCAGCTCGATGTTCATCCGCGGCGAAGGCGGCTTCGGCGGCCCGGCGGGCCCCAAGGCCGGAAACGCAAAGCCCGATCGCGAGCCCGACGGCGTGATCGAGTCGAAGTCGTTCCCGCAGCAGGCGCTCCTCTACCGCCTGAGCGGCGACAAGAATCCGTTACACGCCGATCCCGAATTCGCGAAGATGGCCGGCTTCGACGTGCCCATCATCCACGGATTGTGCTCCTACGGCATTACCTGCAAGGCGGTGGTGGACGGCGTTCTCGGCGGTGACACCACCAAGGTCGCCCGTTATCAGGCGCGTTTCGCGGGCGTGGCCTTCCCCGGCGAGACCTATCAGATCTCCTACTGGAAGGAAGGGGACAAGATCCTGATCGACGTCCGCTCGAAGGAGCGTGACGCGAAGATCATCTCCAACGCCGCCATCTGGGTACGCGCCTAGCGCTCTTGCGTCTCTGACGGATTGAGCGGGCGCGTGGTGATGATGAAGTCCTCAACGGGGATCCCGCCGATCAGGTGTTCCTGGATGATCCGTTCGAGCACTTCCGGCTTGCACTCGCGATACCAGGTGCCTTCGGGGTAGACGACGGCGACCGGGCCCTTCATGCAGATCTGCAGGCAGTTGGCCTTGCTGCGGTAGATGCCGCCGCTGCCGGTGAGTTCAAGATCGGCCAGCCGTTTCTTCAGGTAGTCCCAGGATTCGAGACCCGTTTCTTTGCGAGCGCACTTGGGCACCGTCTGGTCGGCACACAGGAAGATGTGGCGTTTGATCTTGTCGACACCCAGCTTGTCGACGGTTTCGCGCAGGAGTTTTTCGGACACGGCGCGAGAAGGCTGCCCCATCGAGGACAGGGTGTCCACGTCGCCCGTCGCACGGAAGCCATGTTCAACGGCTCGGGCCCGTCGGACCTGGCCGGCCGTCTGCGAGCGGAGCTGCGGAAGTCTATGACGTCCGGGGGATAACGGGGTAGGGTAGTCGGTCGCTCGAATCTGGACCCATCTCGGAGGACTCCCCGTGTCCAACCCCGTCATCGTCGAAGCCGTTCGCACACCCATCGGAAAACGAAACGGATTGATGTCCGGCTTTCATGCCGTCGAGCTGCTGGCCCTCTCCCAGAAGGGAGTGTTGGACAAGGCCGGGGTCGACCCGGCCTCGGTCGAGCAGATCGTGGGCGGCTGCGTCACCCAGGCGGGCGAGCAGGGCTCGAACATTACCCGCAATGCGTGGCTCAGCCTGGGGCTTTCTTATCTGCCCGCCTGTACGACGGTGGATTGCCAGTGCGGCTCGGGCCAGCAGGCCAACCACTTCGTATCGAACCTGATCTTGTCCGGCGCCATTGATGTGGGCGTTGCGTGCGGCGTCGAGGCCATGAGCCGCGTGGGGCTCGGCATGAACGTCATGAACGGTCCCGGCGTGTCCAGGACCGAGAATTTTCCCTGGGACATGCCCGATCAATTCGGGGCGGCCCAGCGCATCGCGGAAAAGCGTGGCATTACGCGCGAGGACGTCGACGGCCAGGGCCTACGTTCGCAGCAGAACGCCGGCCGCGCCGTCGCCGAGCATCGGTTCGAGCGCGAGATCATTCCCGTGGATGCGCCGGTGAAGGCCGAAGACGGATCGCTCACGGGCGAGTTCCAGCGGGTCGACGCCGACCAGGGCCCGCGTGAGTCGACGGCCGAGGGTCTGGCCAAGCTGCGCCCGGCCGTGCCCGATACGATCCACACGGCGGGCAACAGCTCACAGATTTCAGATGGCTCGGCGGCCGTTCTCTGGATGAGCGAAGAGCGCGCGAAGGCCGAGGGACTCACTCCGCGCGCCCGCATTACGGCGCAGGTCCTGATCGGCTCCGATCCCTACTACCACCTGGACGGCCCCGTCGACGCCACCCAGCGCATCCTCGACAAAACCGGTATGGCCATGAGCGACTTCGACCTGTTCGAAGTGAACGAGGCGTTCGCGTCGGTCGTGCTCTCCTGGGCCAGCGTCCACAAGCCGGACATGGACAAGGTAAATGTGAATGGAGGCGCCATTGCTCTCGGCCATCCGGTCGGGGCCACGGGCAGCCGTCTGATCGTGACGGCTCTGCACGAGCTCGAGCGCACCGGTCAGGGAACGGCCCTGATCACGATGTGCTGCGGCGGTGCGTTGGCCACGGCATCGGTCCTCGAACGAATCTAGGAGCGCGACGAGATGGCAGACCGAACCAGCTTTGGCAAGGAAACGACGACCGACGACGTGCTCGAGGGGATCGATCTCACGGGGAAGCTTGTCCTGGTGACAGGAGCGTCCGGTGGCATCGGCGCCGAGACGGCGCGTGCACTGGCCACCGCCGGTGCCAGCGTCACGCTGGCGGCGAGAAATGTGTCCAAGGCCGAAGGCGTAGCGGTCGAGATTCGCACCTCCACCGGGAATCCAGCCGTCGACGTTCTCGAGCTCGTACTCGACCAGCCGGACCGCGTCCGCGAGGCTGCAAAGGTCTATCTCGCCGGGCACGACAAGCTCCATCTTCTGATCAACAACGCCGGTGTGATGGCGTGTCCCCTGGAGCGGACGGCCGCAGGCTGGGAGATGCAATTCGCCACCAATCACATGGGCCACTTTCTCTTCACGTGCCTGCTGGCCCCGATCCTGCGTGCCGCAGCGCCGGCTCGCATTGTGAACCTGAGTTCCGCCGGCCACCGGTTTTCGGGCATCGTCTTTGACGACATTCACTACGAGAGACGTCCCTACGACAAGTGGGAGGCCTATGGCCAATCGAAGACGGCCAACGTGCTCTTCAGTGTCGAGCTCGACCGCCGACTTGGCGCCGATGGAGTCCATGCCTACGCGATCCATCCCGGTATGATCATGACCGAGCTGGCGCGCCACATGAGCCAGGACGATCTGAAGGAACTCGGCCGCCGGCGGCCTGCGGGCGCGAAGCTGGAGTTCAAGTCGATCCCAGCCGGAGCCGCCACGAGCGCCTATGCGGCCACCGCGCCAGAGCTCGAGGGCAGGGGCGGCCTCTACCTCGAGGACTGCCACGTCGCGGGTCAGAGAACGGCAGACTCCCAGATCGGCGTCTTGGACTACGCGCTGGATTCCGAGCTGGCCCGCCGTCTGTGGACCGTCTCCGAGGAGGCGCTGGGGGAGAGCTTCGACCTCTAGCGATCGCTTGAGTTCCGACCCATCCAGGCTCGGGTCGAGCCGAGCGAGCAGCGGTACTCTGTGCGCCCCAGAGCGAAGGAGAAGACCGTGATTCTCGAAGGAAAGACTGTGGTGGTGTGTGGCGTGGGCCAGGGGCTCGGCGGCGAAATTGCGCGTCTGTGCCTGCGCGATGGCGCGGGCGTGATGCTGGCGGCGCGCACCGAGGCCACGCTCGAGCAGATCGCCAAGCAGCTCGATCCCGATGGCAAGCGCGTCGCGTGGCAGGTCACGGACATCACCGACGAGGACCAGTGCAAGGCGCTGGCGGCGGCCAGCGTGGACCGCTTCGGCGGGATCGACGCGTTGGTGCAGGTGGCGGCTTACGACTCGCTCTTCGGCACGTTCGAGGAGGTGAAGGCAGACGACTGGCGCCAGATGATGGAGATCAACCTCATCGGCAGCACCCAGGTCGCCCGGGCCGTGGTGCCGGCCATGAAACGGCGCCGGGGTGGATCGATCGTCCTGATTGGCAGCCAGGCGAGCTTCCTGCCCCTGACGTCCCAGGTGGCCTACGCCGCTTCGAAGGGGGCGCTTCACACGGCCATGTACTTCATGGCCAAGGAGCTCGGTCCCGACGGTATCCGGGTCAACACGGTGGTTCCCACCTGGATGTGGGGGCCTCCGGTCCAGATGTACGTCAAGATGATGGCCAAGCAGCGGGGCATCTCGGAAGACGAGGTGGTTGCCGAGATCACCGACAACATGTGCATCAAGCAGATTCCGGCCGACGAGGACGTGGCCGAATCGGTGGTTTTCTTCTGCTCCGACCGCGCCCGCTTCATCACCGGTCAGGCGCTGATGGTGAACAGCGGCGAGATGATGCGCTGAACGATCAGTCGGGTTCGTAACCCAGGGCCCGAAGCCGCTGGAGAACGTCCGCACCGATCAGGGGTGCGCCCGTCGTGACGTTCTTCTGCTCGAGGTAGGCCCGGACTTCGGTGTCCAGCTCGACGTTGCGGCGCATGATCGACCACTCTCCGCTGTTGCGCCACGCATAGCCGATGCCGCGCGCTGCGGGTTCGGCCTCGGCCGAGGCATCGTCTCCAGCGGGCGTGCCGATCACACGTACGAACCAGCGGCTCCGATAGGCTGTGACCTCGCGTCCGGCGTCGGCAAAGACGATCCGGTCGGGAAGCGGCCGCCGTTGGCGCAGGAAGGGGCCGAGGGCCACGCCGCGGGCGTGAGCGGGGGCCTCGAGTCCGGCCAGCTCGACCAGGGTCGGCAGGATGTCGACGTGGCTCACGATTCGGCTGCGGCGATCGGGTGTGATCCCGGGCGCCCGCAGGATCATGGGAACGTGGACGTTCTCCGGAGTCGTGGTCCAGAAATGAACGAAGTAGCGGTCGTGCTCGCCCATGCTCTCGCCATGGTCGGCGGTGAGCATGACGATGGGCTGCTGCGGTCGGGCGTCGACGGCTTCCAGGAGTTTGCCGATCCAGAGATCCGTATAGAAGATCTCGTCGATGTAACGACTGCGATACTCCGACAGCCGTGTCAGGCCCTCGAGCTTCTGGTAGGCCGGAATCCCGCCCTTGCCCGTGTGTCCCCTGGCGTCCGGCAGTGGCGCTTCGCCGGGCGCGGGCGCGACCTTGAAGCGTCCCTGATACTCCTTGGGCGGTGAGTACGGACCGTGCGGATCCTGGTAGTGGACCCACACGAACCAGGGTTCGTCCCCGACCTCGCGAAGCCAGGCGAGTGTGCGCGCGGTCGTGTGCTCGGCGATGCGCTCGTAGGATTCGCGGTTGCGTTCGCGTCGATCGAATTCATCGTCGTAGTGCTCGAAGCCCCGGTCGAAGCCGGTGCGGCGTTCCAGGACGAGGTTGCCGACGAAGGCCGCCGTCCGATAGCCGGCGTCGCCAAAGATCTCGGCCAGAGTCGGGTCGCGTTCGAGGCGTGTCCAACCATTTCCGTGTCCAATCGTGTGCTCGCGCGGATAGCGCGCGGTCATGATCGAGGCATGAGAAGGTCCGGTGGCGCTGGACGCCGCGATGGCTCGTTCGAAGAGAACACCCTGGGCCGCCAGGGCGTCGAGGTTCGGGCTGTTCTCCAGCGGGAAGCCGTAGCTGTGGAGATGGTCGGCCCGCAGCGTGTCGATGGTGATCAGCAGCACGCTGGGTCGGCCGTCGTCGACGCGCTCCGAGCAGCCAGCTGCAACCATGCAGACCCACGCGGCGAGCCAGACCGGACCGATTGCGCTGCGTGCTCTAGCCACCGCCGGGCTCGGGATTCATCTGGCTCCGGATGCGCGTGATCGTCATCAGCCGTTCTCGAATCGACGGATCGAAGCCGCCGCCCAGCTCGAGAGATCGGCGATAGGCCATCTCGGCAGCGTCGAGCTCTCTGCGCAGCAGATGGGCCTCGCCCATCCAGTAGAGCTCGTAATAAGTGGGCGCTTCCCGGGCCTCGATGGTGGCGATCCAGTCGGCAGCCATGTCGCCGAGCATGGCGTCGTACTCGGGATTGCCCTGCAGCGCAGCGAAGGTGGGGTCCGACTGGAGGTCCATGAACGCGTCGAAGCCCCGCTCGAACGCACCGCGCAGCTCGCGCGCTGCCGTCGTGGCATCGCCGAAGCGCGCCGCCTGATAGGCCCGCATCCGGTGCGCGGTGATTCCGTTCGGATAGTTGCGCGACGTTGCCAGCGCAATCGTCGAAGTAGAACGCCAGACCCGGGCCTGGGCGGAGGTGAGAAGGCCTAGACCGACCGCCCAAAGCGCGGTCGCGACGGCCGCACCGCGCAGCAGCAGCGGCGTGTCGGGGAGTCGGACGCCCCGTGCCCTGGCGATTCGTTCCAGCGCGGGCCACGAGTCGCGAACCGCAAAGGCCACAGCGCCGATCAAGCCGGGAAGGATGAAGTACAGGTAACGGTCGCCCATCGGAAGCAGGAAGCGGAAGATCTGTGAGATTGGAACATAGGCGGCGGCCGCCCACATCCACCACGCCGCTTCCTCGCGGCGCCGGAGGAGTGACGTCACTGCCTTCCAGGTGAAGAACCCGCCGAGTACGAGTCCTCCCATCCACCATGGATCGATCCACGAGATGTCGAGGTCCGGCTCGTGGAACGGAGATACGCCGCGTCCAGTGAAGGCCATCACCAGGTAGCGGCAGCCGATGGCAACCAGGACACGCACGACACCGAGGAAGTCCGGCGCCAGGGGCTCGTGGATCTCGCCGCCGCGTTCGAACATGGCGAACTGCGGTACGGCGCAGACCAGGGCGACTACCAGCCAGCCGGCCAGCCAGCGCGCGTTTCTGCGCCACTCCGGGCGGTTGCTGCCCGCCGTCCAGGTCCAGACTGCGGCGACCGGCAGGGCGAACAGTGCCGAGATCTTGCAGAGGAGGGCGAGTCCGAAGAGCCCCACACCGAGCCACGGGAGTCGTGGGAAGGCCAGCAAAGCGCCGATCGCAAGCGCCAATGCCAGCAGCGTCTTCAGCTGGAAGATCCAGATGACGGTCTCGACGTTGGCCGGGTGGAACGCGAAGAGCAGTCCGGCCAAGGCGGCGCCCATGAACGGCAGGCCGCGCAGCGCCAGCAGTTGGACGAAGAGGGTCACCGCCACAGCGTGGACCAGCACGTTGACCACGTGGTAGCCGCGGACGTCGGGGCCCCAGAGCGACCACTCGGCTGCGTGAGCCAGCAGGTGGACGGGCGCGTAGTTCAGGGTGTTGCGGGCAGGCTGTCCAGCCGGGTCGAGGATGGCGGCCGCATTCCGGGCGTTCAGGCCGTGGACGTACTCGTTCTCGACGATGTAGATCAGGTCGTCCGAGAAGAAGGGCAGGGCCATGCCCGGAGCGAGCAGGGCCTGCGAGATGCCGACCACGATCACGAAGACGATTCCGAGGCGCACCGGGACCGACATGGTGGCGTCATCATAACGCGCGCTGGGCGCCCGGAGGGGGAGCAGCACTTTACTCCGCTGCCTTCTGGTACCAGTATGAGAGTTTTCGGCGTCCGGATCGACCGGCGGGTCGGGCGACGAGGTGGGATGAGGATGCTTCCGGGTCGGTGCGCCTCCGGATTTCGGGTCGCTGTCTTCGCGCTGCTCCTGTTCACGGGGTGCGGGCCTCGCGTGGAGCGCGTCGTTCTCGTCACGATCGACACGCTTCGCGCCGACTACGTGGGCGCCTACGGATCCCCGTCGGCGAGCACGCCGACCCTCGACGAGATGGCACGGCGGGGGATTCGCTTCGAGACCGCGATCGCGCCCACGCCACTGACCCTTCCCTCACACACGTCCCTGATGACCGGGCTTGACCCGCCCGGCCACGGCGTCCATTCGAACGCGAAGTTCCGACTCGATGACGACATCCCTACCCTGGCCGAGCGCTTTGGCTCGAACGGTTTTGCAACAGCGGCCTTCATCGGTGCACTGGTGCTCGATCGCCGCTATGGCCTGGACCGCGGCTTCGACTTCTACGATGACCACATGGGTTACGCGACGGGCGCAGGCAGCGGAGGCGGTTTTGCCGAGCGAAGCGCCGATCGCGTGGTCGATGCCGCGCTCGCGTGGCTGGAGACCGCCCCCGAACACTTCTTTCTCTGGATCCACCTCTATGACCCCCACGCGAACTACGAACCCCCGTCCGAATTTCGGCCACCGCCCCAACGGCGGCCGGGTCCTGCGGCCGTTGGCTTCCTGCCCGCGCTTGCAGCATCGCTGCCGCCGTCCTACGCCGGTGAGATCGCCTTCAGCGACGCCCAGCTCGGGCGCCTGCTCGACGTCGTCTACGAACGTTGGGACCCCGAAGCCACGCTCGTGGTCGCAACCAGCGATCATGGTGAGAGCCTCGGAGAGCACGGGGAGATCACCCACTCGCTGACGCTCTACGACGCGACCCAGCGCGTCCCGCTGCTGATGCAGGGCCCGGGTATTCCGCCGGGCGCGGTTGTCTCGGCGCCCGTGCGGCTCGTCGACGTGGCCCCGACCCTGCTCGCCCTCTGCGGTCTTCGTCCGCTACCCGGCACCGCAGGCCGTGACCTCGGTCCGTGGATTCGAGGCGAACGGGACGACCCACTTGACGCCTACGTGGAGACGCTGGCTACGCATCTCGACTACGGCTGGAGTCCGATCTACGGGCTGCGGACAGCACGCTACAAGTATCTGCGCACGGTGAGACCCGAGCTCTACGATCTCGCCGACGACCCCGGAGAGACGCGCAACCTGGCCTCCCAGCGGTCCGGCATCGTGCGCGAACTCGATGCCTCGCTGACCGCGCGCCTGGACGGAGCTCGGCCCGTTCGACCCAACGTGATCGCGCCGCCCGAAGAACAACGCCTGCTCGAAGGCCTGGGATACCTGGTGCGGGATGGGCAGCACCCACCCCTGCTGCTGGGCCAGGTCGGGGGTCCGGATCCGAAGGACCGGATCCACGCGATCGTGGCGATGCTGGAGGCGAACTGGCACCTCGGCCAGGATCGCCCCGGCCGCGCGCTGGAGGTCCTTGATTCGGCACCCGAAGCGGGGGGATGGATCGCGTACGCCCGCGCCAATGCCGCGCTGGAGCTGGGCGATGCCGCGCGCGCGGAGCGCTACGCCCGGGAGATGGTGACCTCACAGCCGCACTACGAAGAAGGCTACCTGGCGCTCGGGAAGGCGCTCGAGGCCCAGGGCCGCACGGCCGCGGCCCGCGGCGCCTACGCTGAGGCCGTTCGCGTGAATCCAGAGGCCCTCGAGGCGGTGGTGGGCCTCGGAAGGCTCGCCGAAGCGGAAGGCGATCTCGAGGCGGCGGCCACTCAGTATCGGCGAGGAATGGACGCACGGGCACCCAGCGCGGATGCCGCACTGCGGCTCGCTGCGCTTCGCTTCGATCAGGATCGACCCCAGGCGGCGACCCGCATTCTCGCCGTCGTCGGGGATGCCCGGGGCGCCCCGTCCGAGGTGGTGATTCGGCTCGCTCGCGCCCAGGCTCGGGCCGGTCAACGCGAAGCGGCTCTCCAGCGCCTGCGGCGCTCGATCTCGATGGGCCCCGACCGCGAAGCTCTGGAGGCCGCCTACCGTGAATTGGGAGGCGAAGCGACCCTGCGCAGATGATCGCGGCGCCTCGAGGGTCCTCCGAAGCCGGAGATTGGCGTTTACAAAGAAGTCGATGCCGCGAGCTTCTCTTTCTCAGGCTCGAAGGCGCGAGGAGCGGGAGTCCCGTCGCCCCGGCGGCCAGCTCGGCGCTGGACGCAGCCGGCGCCGAACTTGACGGCGTGGAGCACGAGCGCTGCCCGCTGGCGCGGGATCCCCGCCGCTGGACAGAAATGCGAGTGATGGGACACCGCGAAAACCCAGCTCGGATTCCCGATCTCCGAGAGCACGGCGGCTACTCTCACTCGCGAGATGACTCGCGCGGGAGCCGTCGTAGCCCGCGTGCTCTGCTGCCTCGGCGACGCCGATGCGGATCTCGTCTGCGGGGTCCAAAAGGGCTCCGACTTCAGTGCCGGTCTCCGGCGCTTGACGCATCGGGAACCAAGAAGCACCCCGCGCGTTCGAGCTGTGATCCAATTCATCGAACCGGAACTCGCCAAGGAGAACGATCTCATCGAAGGGTGTTTTCCGGGCCCGGCGAGGAGTCGCTCGCTGCCGGACCCCCGTTTTCCCATTTGTCGAGCGATCTAGCAGCCGGTTCGCTGCGAACTCAGCGGTGATTGCAACGGCATGACATTGCAACGCCCTCTGGAGGAATCCATGAAGTCTCGAATCCCGCCCGCCCAGCCCGAACAATGGAGCGAAGCCGTTCGCGAGATTCTCGGCGGCGTCACCTCGGCCGACGACGACTCCCAGGGAAAGGGGCCGCCGAACATTCTCTATACGATTGCCCACCATCCCACCCTTCTCCCTTCATTTCTCCGCTTCACTGCGACCCTGGCAATGCGCGGTGTGTTGCCGCGCCGCGACTCCGAGCTCTTGGCCCTGCGCACCTCGCTTAATTGTGGATCGCCCTTCGAGTGGGGACACCACGTGGAATACGCACTCGCAGAGGGGCTCAGTCGGGAGGACTTGGAACAAATCACCAAAGGCCCGGAACACTCGGCCTGGACGCCGCGCGATCGCCTGCTGTTGCGAGCCTGTGATGAGTTGCACGCGCAACAGAAACTCTCAGACGAAACCTTCGACGGCCTTCGGGCGGAACTGGACGATGCTCAGATCGTCGAGCTGACCTTCGTGGTAGGCAACTACACCATGCTCTCGATGGTTGCGAATGCCACCGGCGTGCCGCTGGAGGACCGCCTGCCTGCCATGCCGGAAAAGCTTGCGTAGTCATTCATCAAGAATCTCCTACGTCCGCCTCCGGCTGACGGCGCGGCGGCTACGCGGCGTTGCGAAGTCCATGATGGCTTGCGCTCGATTTCGCTGCGGGATCCGCTTCGCTGACGGCCCTTCAGCGTGGACTGGTGCTTCTGCGGACCGGAGCCTTCTCGTCACCCCCGAGCTGTGTGTCGACGCCGGAGCGCTGCTCGCGCCGGCGGGTCCTGTGACGCACGGCTGTGAAGACGAGCAGGAGTAGCCCGCAGCTGGTGAGCGAGACGATGGGATAGACGTAGCGACTGCTCCAGGCCGGAAACGACGACGAGTCGATGGCCGTGAGCATGGCGACGCGGGCGACCACGACGACGGCGATCAACCCCAACGCCTCGACGGTGGGGTCCGCCATGCGGCTGCGCCACGGCGGCAGCAGCAGCACCACGGCGGCGACAGCACCCAAGAGCATCAGGACGCGAATTCCCAGCGCGTGAGCGCGCCACAGCGCCCACCGTAGCCCGCGGCGCACGGCGCCCCCGTTTCCGCTCTCCGTCAGCGTATCCACGACCACCAGGATGCCGTCTCGCTCGGCCGAGGCGCCCGCCTCCGGCAGCGGCAGTTCCGTCATCGTGCCGGATGCTCGCGCAACGACGAGGGTCGGCTGCATCGATCGGAAGGCGCCCGTTGGCTTCGCGACCTCGAAGCGGAAGTTCAGCCGCTCGCCCGGCCCGCGGCGCGCCACGAGCGAGCCGATCTCGATGGGCTGCAGCGGCGCATCCGCGGGTTGCGCGCCGCGCCAGGCCGGGCGCTGCAGGGAGACCCGTTCGATGCTGTCGCCCGCCGCTACGACCCAGCCCTCGATGACGACGGGGCGCAGCGCCACCTGCCGCGGCTGGCGGTTGGCGACTGCGTCGAACAGCCGCACTACCGAAGCGGGTGTCGAGGGATCGTCGCCTGGCGGATCCCAGTCGGGGCCGTCGCCGGGCATCCCAATGCGCCGAGCGACTCGCCGGAACGAGTTGCCCAGGTGGCGCAAGTAGGTCTCGGGATAGGGGTGGAGCGGAGGGATCGTCGCGCGCGCCGGCGGGAGGTCGCCGCGGACGCGCGCCGCCGCGATCTGGTCCGCGATCCGCTGGAAGTAGGCGTCGGCCTCCGGCGCGGAGTCCATCTGACCCGCCCGCGCCGCGGCTTCGCGCAGCGTCCACATGAACCACGCCCCAGCGAAGTCGTCGCATACTCGCAGCAGCCGGCAGCCCACGTTGCGGCCCCAGCCGGGCCCCTCCAGCTGGGGGCGCAGCTCGCGGAAGGCCGGGCTCGCCGCGTAGGCGCGCTCGCGCACGTCGCGGGGCACCAGCACGAAGCGCCGAGGCGCCGCGTGTTCGATGCCGAGCAGGGCCGCGTTGGCGGCCACGAAGCCGGGCGCGGAGAGATCCGAGCTGACGAAGATTCCATAGTGCCGATGGTTCAGGGCGGAGACGCCCGTCGCGACCGCCGCGATTCCCAGCACGGCGCCCAGCACCGGCACCAGCACCCGCCCCGCCGCGCGCCGCCACGTCGCGCCCCCCGCGCGGCGCCTCGCGAAGTCGAGCAATGCGAACGCCACGATCACCACGGCGACGAGCGGCTTCTCCGGGCGCGTGGTCCAGAGCGCGCCCAGCGCCAGCCCCGTCCAGGCCGCGTGGACGATGCGATGCCGGAGTTTCGCCGCGCGCGCGGCGAGCAGCAGCCCGCTGATGGCGATCAGCAGCACGGGCAGGTAGAAGCCCGCGGCCAGCAGCTCCCGGTTCACCAGGAAGCTGTGGGGCTGGAGCACGAGCAGTCCAAAGCACCCGAGCGCCAACGCGTTGGGCACCCCCGCCCCCCGCAGCGCTGCGACGAAGAGCGCCGCAGCCGCGGCCAGCAACACCTCCGCGGCCAGCCGCAGCGGGACTCCCGTCGCCTGCACCCCCGCTACCCAGACCGGGTAGGCGGGCTCGCGAATCAGCGTCATGTAGTCGTAGTCGCCGAGCCAGCGACCGTGGGCGATCGCGAAGGCCATCTCGGCGTAGCGCTGCTGGTCGTGGGGAATCGCCCGGGCCACGACCTCGTCGTCGGCCACGAGCCAGAGCTTCAGGCCGGCGATCAGCACACAGCCGAGCAGCAGCGACGCGGCGCCGCTGCCCAGGGCGAGCCGGCTGAAGACGGGGCGAACCATCGCGGGTCGCAGCATAGACCGTTCGTACGCCCCCTGGTTGCGGAGGCGTCAGCGAAACCCTTCGGCGAGGCAACGGCGTTCCGGGTAACGCGTGTGGAGACCGGATCGCAGCTTGGGGGCGAGGGCCCTTGCCCCAACGACCTCGCTGATCCTGCCCCGATACCAGTTCCGATTGCCGCAGTGGGCGCTTGATTCCGCCACCCCGCTAGCGCTTCAAGATCGAAGTCGACTTTCGCCAGGCCGTCCACCTGCTTCCCGCCAGTAGCCTCTCGATCGCACTCTCGGGCTAGGTGGTGGGCCGCATCGACTCGGTCTCCCCGGTGGCGGAGATCCTCCACGACACGGTCCGCGAGTTCCAGGCGGTGACCGGTCGGCTCGCGGCCTTCGGCCACGACTGACCCGCTATCCTGTCCCCCATGAGTTCGCTTCGGGCGGGAGAAGCGTAGGTGCCCGAGCCTCTCGCCCGGACACTGAAGAACGCGCTCCTCTCCCGCACTGGCCAACAGACCGTCTCACTCTACGCCTCGCAGCTGGCGCTGCTCGCCATGGGCGTGGCCACCACCACGATGCACGCGCGTGTGCTGGGCCCCGCCGATTACGGCGTGCTGGCGTTCTACCTGACCTTCACGCGCTTCCTGGCGGCCTTCTTCGGCTTCGGCTTCTTCGTCTCGAGCGCCCTGCTGCTGGCCCGCGCTGACGACGCGGCGGAGGAGCGACGCCTGGTCGGAACGACGTTCGTCGTTGCCCTGGGTATCGGCCTGCTCTACGCCGTCCTGGTGTTCCTCGCGAGCTTCCGGATCGACGCTCTCTTTGACACCCAGGTGGGCGCCATCCTGCGCGCGTGCTCGCCGCTGCTGGTGCTGCTGCCCCTCGAGCCACTGGTGGCCCAGCTGGCGCGGGGCAGCAACCGCATCGAGGTGCAGGCGGCCTACAACGTGCTGAGCCGCTCCCTCTACCTGCTGGCCTTCGGCGGGATCCTGCTGGCCGGCGGCACGGTGAACGTGCTGACGCTGGCGCTGCTCCAGCTGGGCAGCCTGGGCGTCGCTCTCAGTGTGGCGGCGGTGCGGCTCGCACCCCGCTTCGACGCGCTCGGCGAGACCTGGCGCAAGCTCGCCACCACCAACCGCGCGTACGGCGTTCAGGTCTACACGGGGCAGGTGGTGAACCAGACCACCTACCGGCTCGGTGGCATCCTGCTCACGCTCTTCCGCGACACCACGACCCTGGGCTTCTACAGCCTGGCCACGGCGCTGGTGAGCCCGATGGTGCTCTTCTCCCAGTCTCTTTCGGCGAGCCTCTTCAAGGACTTCGCCGGGCGGGCGGAGATCCCGCGCACCGTCTTCCTGGTGAACGCCGCTTGGCTCGCGGTCTGCTGCGTGGCACTGGTACTGACCGGCGGCTTCTTGGTGACGCTACTCTTCGGCGAACTCTATGCCGACGTTACGCCGTTGATCCTGCCGCTGGCCGTGGCTGGCTTCTGTGCCGGCATGTACCAGCCCTATGGCTTCCTGGCGGCCAAGGGCAAGGGCGTGTGGATCCGGCGCACGGCGATCGTGGAGGGCGTCGTCAACGTCGTGGGCAACGTGGTGCTGATCTATCTGTACGGCGCCCTGGGCGCAGCGATCACGAGTGCGCTCGCGAAGTTCGCACACTGGCAGATGCTGGCGCACTACTACCGGAAGTACCTGGCCGAGGGAGAGGCCGATGCCTGAAGCCGGCCCCCCGCAGCGCGATCCCGACAACCCGACCTACGTGCACGACACCTCTACCCTCTACGACGAAAGCGGCGACGTATCGGAGTACCAGCGCCAGAAGTTCGCGCCGCTGCTCGATGCGATCGAAAGCGCCGCGGCTCCGCGCCGCCCGGAACAGCTGTCCCTGCTCGACGTGGGCGTCGGCTACGGCGCCTTCCTGCGCCTGTGCGAGGAGCGGGGCTTCGGGCGCCTGGCGGGCCTGGACCCGTTCCCAGATTCGATCCGAATCGCCGAGCGGCACACCGGCGCGCGGCTGCGGACCGGCGACGCCGCCGCCCGGGACTGGCCCTTCGAAGAAGCCGCCTTCGACGTTGTCACCTGCCTCGACGTGGTAGAGCACCTGGAGGAGCCGCGAGTCTTCTTCGACAACGCGAAGCGCTACCTCGCGCCGGACGGCGTCCTGGTGGTCCGCACGCCGAACGGGCAGCTGCCCTATCGCCTGCGGCGCGTGCCGGGAATCGGCATCCCCGATCCGAACCCGACGCACATCAACGTGCACCCGCCGGAGTGGTGGAGCGAGCGGGCACGGGCCGCGGGCTGGTGGATCGTTGAGGACTGGCGCGGCGAGCACCTGACGCACCTGCGGCTGCTACCGAGGCTGCTGGCGCTCGGCTGTCGGTGGTTGGGGATCGACCATCGACGGGTGCCGGGGCTGGCGGCCTTCGAGCAAGCCTACGTGATGGTGCTGCGCGCGGGGAACCGGCGATGAGCCACCGGCGCATCCTGCATGTGGTCGACCACGCCTTGCCACAGCGTTTCAGCGGCTATTCGATCCGCACCCGCTTCCTGACGAAGGCCCAGGCCGGCCTGGGCCTCGAGCCCCACGTGCTGTCGACCTCGGCCGGCGTCTCCTCGACGCACGAGCAGGACGGTGTCGTCCAGCACGGCCTCGCGCTGCCACGGCCGCAGCTGTCGAACCTGCCCTTCACCCACCGTCGCTGGGCTCGAGCGATCGCCGCCTGCGTGCGCGAGCACGGCATCGAAATCGTCCACGCCCACTCCCCGCACGCAACCGGGCTGGTGGCATCGGCCGGCGCCCGGCGCGCCGCGGTTCCCACGGTCTACGAGGTGCGGGGCCTGTGGCATGAGGCGCGGCGAGTCGAGCAGGACCGCAGCAACCCGCTCGAGTACGCCCTGTGGGACGCGCTCGAAGGGCGCTGCTGCCGGCGCGCCGACGCGGTGATCGCTATCTCCGAAGGCCTGCGCGAGCGCCTGGTCAAGCACTACGGCGTCAGCGGTCCGATCGCCGTCGTGCCGAACGGTGTGGACTTCGCGCGCTTCGAAGCCGCTGCCGAGGACCCGCCCCGGGACGGACCGCTCCGGCTGGGATACATCGGCTCGCTGCGCCGTCTCGAGGGTCTCGATCTGGCCATTGAGGCGGTCGCCCGCATGGACGAGCCGGTCGAGCTGTGGATCGTGGGCGAGGGCGAGGAGCGCCCGCGGCTGGCCGAGTGCGCGGCGGCGCTGGGCGTGTCGGATCGCGTCCACCTGCTCGGTCCGGTCCCCCACGCCGAGATCGAGGCGCAGTACGCCCGACTCGACGTCATGCTCTACCCGCGCAAGCGCAGCCCCGTGACCGAGATGGTGACCCCGCTCAAGCCGCTCGAGGCGATGGCGCTGGGCAAGCCGCTGCTGGCGAGCGACGTCGGCGGTCTGCGCGAGCTGGTCGCAGACAAACGCTGTCTGTTCCGCGCCGGCGACGTCGACGCGCTGGTCGAACGCATCCGCGCCTTCGCTAGCGACGCCGGGCTACGAACTGAGGTCGTCCGGGCTGGCCGGGAACGGGCGCGCGAACGCGACTGGAGCCGCGTCGTCCAGCCCTGCCTCGCCGTCTACGACGCGCTGCTGTAGACGCGCCAGTAGCGCTCGTGCAAGGCCTCCCGCGAGAGCCACTCGCGGGCGACGGCGGCGGCTTCGGGCACCGCGTCGCTCATCAGGACCGGCAGCCCGACCATCCCGTACTCCGCGAATTTCGTGGGGAACGCCACCGCGTTCAAGGGATCCGGCCGGCGCAGCATGATCGCCGCGTCCGTGGCGTTCAGCCAGGCGTTCACTTCAGGACTTGTTTCACCGCAGCAGGCCTCGCCGTTGCAAATCGTCCAGCCGCTTTTCGGAATGCAGCTGCCAGCGTGGGAACATAGGGAACACCTCCGGGGGACCCAACCGGACGTCCCCGAGAGCAAGACTTTTTGCCGCTATTTCGCCCTGTCTTCCAAGATCGCCATGCTCGGACCTTCTCGAAGAACGCAGCTTCTGTCCGATCCACCGACGCCAGTGATGATGATGGTGGCGATCGGTCGGCTATTCGGTAGCGGGGATCCCGATGGACTGGGTCTGGACGCACTCTTCGAAGCCTTCCAGTCCGTGCTCGCGGCCGATGCCGCTCTGCTCGTAGCCTCCGAAGGGTGACCCTCGCCGCCGTTGCACTAGACCCGGT
>Ga0209988_10000252_pt1 | contig 31587 bp, 25 predicted proteins | sample N075metaG_FD_183115 | JGI IMG/M metagenome (GOLD analysis project Ga0209988, IMG submission 183115) | Deep subsurface microbial communities from Kermadec Trench to uncover new lineages of life (NeLLi) - N075 metaG (SPAdes) (version 2) | ecosystem: Environmental > Aquatic > Marine > Ocean trench... | reverse complement strand
TCCAAGAGGGCGCCTTCCCGAAATTCTTCGATCCATTCTGGCAGGCTCTCGCCGGCCGGAATCGCTGCCAAGTGTTCGTAGCTGCCATCGTCTTGGCGAATGCGGATGTTCAGCGTGTGGTCTCGAGGTGGCAACAGCGGGCCGAACATGTAATACGTCATGTCGGCGATGTTCTCGAGATTGAAGAAGCCCGCATCCTTTTCGGCGTGGTCCATGTCCAGGCGGATCGTCACCTCACCGAGCGGGTTGTCCTCGATGAACTTCTCCGCGAAGTGGGTCGCGAAGACGATCGTCTCGCCCTTGTGGTCCGGGTAGAAGAACTGGATGTTCGCCTTCCTGCCATCGTCGGTCATGAAGGGGCGCATGGCGCCGGGCGGTCCGTTCTGCTGCAGCTGGAAGATCGCGGAGCGCACGGTGCCGTCGTGCTGGGGGACGAAGTACCACTTCGGATCGCCGTAGTGATTGATCTTCCAGTAGGTGCGGAGCAGGGGTACCAATGAGATCGATGCACCCAGGTTGGTATTGACCCGCAGATAGCGCTCGAAGCGCTCCATCGTCTTGACCGGATCGGAGTCGGCGCTTGCGTTGGGCCGGTCGCCGTCGGAGTAGACGACCATCGAATCGACCCCGCCGAATCGCTCTGCGATCTCGGCGGTGGCGATGTTGAATTCATGATCCGGCCATAGGAGTGGGGTGCCCGGCGTGGCTTCGCCGATCTTCGAGTGGAAGAGCGCGATGTAGCTCGACGAGACCAGCAGGAAGACGGTGGTGCCAGCGATGATGTACTTGCCAGTGGGGTGGGTCGTAGCGTTCCCGATTGCACGCGTGAAGCGCACCATGAAGGTGGGCAGGAAGTGCTCGTGCTCGCTCGGGGCCGGCAGGTAGCAGATCAGGATCGGGTGGAGGATCTCCACCGTCATGATGATCGAGGCCACCCAGAAGGCGCCGAAGATGGCGAGTTCCCGCATCTGGGGAATCGAGGTCACCATGATCACCAGCAGTCCAGCCACGTCGGTGACGATGCCCAAGGTGCCGGGCACCACCAGCTCGCCCATGGCGATGGTGGCCACGTAGATCTTGGCCTCCTGGGGATCGCCAATCCGCGGCAGGTGGACCTCGTAGTCCTCGAAAAAGCGCTCGGCCATCTGCACCGTGTGCGATACGGCGCGAGCCGTGATGATCATCGGAATCACGAGGATCAAGGGGTCGAAGTAATAGCCGGCCCAGCCGGTGAATCCGAGGCCCCAGATCACGGTCATCGTCGCCGCAAAGGCGGGGATGAAGACACCGTGCCAGCGGCGGAAATAGAGCCACAGCAGTCCGAAGATCACGGTGATGGTCAGCCCGAGGTACTGCAGAATCTCGCCGGCGTGCGTGATGATCCAGCCCACTTGGATGGGCAGGCCCGAGACGAAGACCTGAAAGTTGCAGCCTTCGATGTCGTAGCCTGGGGAGCGACTGGAGGCGGTCCGAAACAGACGGGTGACCGCGTTCAGCTTCGAACCGATGAAGCTCCGCTGGCCGGCCTCGCGACAGGCCGGGTCCTCGAAGTCGTATTTGATCTGCTGGATGTGGTCGAAGACGGCCATATAGGTCTTGAGATTCGAAAGGCGGTCGGTGACGAAGCCGGCCGTGATGAGCGCTCCCTTCTCGTCCCGTGAGACCAGGCGGCCGAAAATGATTGGCGGGTTCTGGCGGACGAGCTCACGGAGCTCCGCCGCTTCCTCCGCCGTCTCCGGCACCTTCTTCATCAGGACTTCCTGGGTGAGCGCGCCGTCGGCCTCGATCTGGATCACACGGGTGCTGCGGTGGACGAATGCGTTGATCTGGTTGTGGTTGACGGGATAGGGCGGATAAGCCCGATCCAACTTGTCCCGGATTTCCTTGGGCGAGTGGGGGGGCTTCTGGCCGGCTTCCTCCGCGGCGTAGTTTTCTTCTTCCAATTCATCGCGGAGTGCATCGCGCTCTTCGAGATGGCTGTTGAAGCCGATTCCGTCGAGCCTTCGCGTGATCTCCTTCAGCTTTCCGAGCGTTTCGGGCGTGAAGATCGTCCCGTCCTTCACCGTCACCGCGATCGCCACCAGCGACGCGCTGCCGAACACCTTGGCGAACTTGTCCTGGGCGTGGATATACGGATGGTCGGGGAAGAGGGCGCGCGCGTTGGTGTCGATTCGGACCTGCGGACCCGGAAGGGGCACACCCACCGCGTGCATCATGGTATTGAAGATGGGATACGCGAAGAAGAGAGTGGAGAAGAGCAGGAAGAGCGCGACCCAGAAACGATTGCGTGTGATGAAGCGCGCGAACTGTAGGGTTTTCGTTTCACGCGGTGCGTGGTCGCCAGCGGCCATGGGGGGTCCTCTCGATTATCCGCGATCGGTTCGTCTTCGTTCCAGCCCGGCTCTGGTTCCCTGCTGGTTCGAGGCGAGAGCCGCGTGGGAATTTGCGGGTCCGGCACCCAGAGAGTTCAGGCTCCCCGAAAGAGGCGCCCATTATTCCGGTGCTGCCCCCCCCGGGTCAAGCGCTGGTGGCGGAAAACGCTGGTATCCCGGTGAGGTGAGCCCCGGGGGTGCCGATGCACCCCCAAGCCGGCTGCGATTCGAATCCGTGGTGGCCTACCTATTGGCCTATGCAGTTGCAGTGCGGAATCAAGATGGGGGGGCCCGGGGCGCGCACGCCAAGGCGTCGGAAGCTGCCAACGCCCGCCGCGGCTCCTGCAACTTCGAGGACGTCTTGAGCGACCTTCCCCAGGTCTTCGTGACGCGCCGGCTTCCTGGAGATGCGTTGGCGCGGCTTTCGGAGCGCGCGCAGCTCACGGTCTGGGAAGGCACGGGGGCGCCCGAGCCCTCCGATCTCTTGAACGGCGCTCAAGACGCCGACGGACTGCTCTGCCTGTTGACGGATCGGGTCGACGCGGCGTTTTTGGAGCGCTGTCCTCGACTGCGAGTCATTTCGAGCTGCTCGGTCGGCGTGGACCACATCGATCTGGTGGCTGCCACGGCGCGGGGGATTCCCGTCGGTCACACGCCCGGCGTGCTGGCCCAGACGACGGCCGACTTCAGTTTCGCGCTGCTCCTGGCCGCCGCCCGCCATGTCGTGGCCGCCGACCGCTTCGTGAGAGAGGGTGGCTGGACCTGGGGCCATCGCTGGGATCCCGAGGGCTTCCTGGGAGTGGACGTTTACGGCGCCACACTGGGGGTGGTGGGCCTCGGTGAGGTCGGAAGAGCGCTGGCGACGCGTGCTCGTGGCTTCGGAATGCGCGTGCTCGGATGGTCTCGAAGACGCCGTGAGATCGAGGGCGTAGAGAGGGTCGAGTTCGACGCTCTGATCGAGCGCTCGGACTTCGTGACCCTGCACGTGGCCCTGACGCCCGAGACCCGTGGATTGATCGACCGGGCCACCGTGCTTCGGATGCGGTCTGGCGCGGTGCTGGTGAACGCGTCGCGCGGCGGCATCGTCGACGAGGCGGCCGTCGCGGCCTCCTTGAGATCCGGCCATCTCGCAGCGGCCGGCTTCGATGTCTTTCGAGACGAGCCGATCGCCCCGGATAACCCGTTGCTTACGGCGCCCAACATCGTTCTGACACCCCACATCGGGAGCGCGAGCGTTTCGACGCGAGCGCGCATGGCGGACCTGGCCGTCGAGAACCTGCTCGCTGGGCTCGACGGCCGACCCCTGCCGCACTGCGCCAACGGCAGTTAGGCGGAACCCGGCCGCCCGGAGGGCGACGCTCCCGCAGTTCGCCGTTCTGGGGGGGAGCCTAGACGGGGGGTTCGTCAGCGGGTGGCGTCTTCGGGCAGCAGCGCAGGAATTCCTGGGGCGTCAAGATCAGGGCGCCGCGGTCGCGCGCACGATTGGCGAGCCGCCGGTCGTCTGTAACGACGGCGACCCCCCCGTCGTTGGCACGATCACGCACCTCACGGACCAGCCACTCGTCTGCGGAGGGAAAAAACACGCTGCGAATTCGCCTCGATCCAGTTTCGTCGTCCTGCGCCGGGGAAGCTCCATCGAAGACCACCCAGATCTCGGAGGATGGAGCTGCCAGTCCCTCGAAGCCTGCGAGCCGCTGCATCAGCTCGGCCCGCCGTTGCCTGCTCCACCATTGGGTGCGGTCGCGTCCGCCCAGCAGGCCGGCACAGACCGTGTTGTAGCCGTCCACGAGCCAGATTCGGGGAGTCTTGCTGGTGGTTTCGGTCATTGGGTGAGCATAGGCCTCGCCGCCGGGTTCGAGATCGGATTCGAGGGCGGCCCAGAACAGGCCGAAAGCCACGAAGCCGCCGATCACCACGACGGTCTCGAAGATCCCACGCCCGCGAGGTGTGATCTGCATGCCCGTGCCTCCCGTCCAATGCGACGGGTCCACCCCCGTCACCGTTGTTGAGTGCCAGCTTGGCCGGTCGCTGTGACAGTCGCGGTCACGAACGGATCGGGCCTCGGATTTTCTCCCGGCTGGCTCCGAACCCCCAGACTTGCGGGCAGTTGGGGGCTGGCGTACCCACACCCCATGCTGCTGCCGCTGGCCCTCGTCCAGATGCGCTGCTCGGAGGATCCGCGCGAGAACCTCGACAAGGCCTTGGTCCGGATCGAGGAGGCCGCCGCCCAGGGTGCCCGCGTGGTATGCCTGCAGGAACTCTTCCGCTCTACCTACCCGTGCCAGACCGAGGATCCGGCTCGTTTCGAGCTGGCGGAGCCGATCCCGGGCCCTTCCACCGAGGCGCTCACCAAGCTGGCCGAGGCCCGTGGCGTGGCGGTCGTAGCCTCGCTCTTTGAGCGACGCGCCGAAGGCCTCTATCACAACACTGCGGTCGTGATCGACGCCGAGGGTCGCCTGCTGGGGAGCTATCGCAAGATGCACATCCCGGACGACCCGCTCTACTACGAGAAATTCTACTTCACGCCCGGCGACCTGGGCTTTCGAAGCTTCGACGTTGGTGATGTACGCATCGGCACGCTGGTCTGCTGGGACCAGTGGTTCCCCGAGGCCGCGCGGCTGACGACGCTCAGCGGTGCCCAGATCCTCTTCTACCCGACCGCCATCGGCTGGCAGTTCGACGAGGGAGATGCGGTCGATGTGGCTCAGCACGACGCCTGGGAGACCGTGCAGCGCAGCCACGCCATCACCAACGGTGTCTTCGTAGCCGCCACCAACCGGGTCGGACGCGAGGGCGAGATCCGTTTCTGGGGTCAATCGTTCGTCGCCGACCCGTTCGGGCGCGTCTTGGCCCGGGCATCGTCGGAAGACGAAGAGACCCTGTGCGTCGAATGCGATCTGGGACTGGTGGAGAAAGTGCGGCGCGACTGGCCCTTCCTGCGCGACCGCCGCATCGACGCCTACGCCGACATCCAGAAGCGCTTTCGCGACGACTGATCGTCATGGCCGGCCGCAGCCCCGCAGGTGAGTGGCGCTGGCCCGCGGAGTGGGAACCGCAGCACGCGACCTGGCTCGCCTGGCCCCACAATCCAGAGACCTGGCCCGGTCACATGGACGCTGCTCTTCGCGCTTTCGCCCACTTCGTGGCAGTGCTCGCGCGATACGAGCCGGTCCACCTGCTCGTGACCGATGAGTCGATGGAGGACGCCGCGAGGCGCGGGCTCGCCGCTGCCGGACTCGAAGCCGAGGCGCGTGTCTCGTTCCATCGGGTCCCCACCAACGACGCCTGGCTGCGCGATACCGGTCCCATCTTCGTGAAACGGGGCGACGACCTGGCGATGGTCGAGTTCAGATTCGATGCCTGGGGGGGCAAGTATCCACCCTGGAATCTGGATGCCGCCGTTCCCGGTGAGCTTGGCAGGCTGCTGGAACTGCCCCGCTTCGTCGCGGACTTCGTTCTCGAGGGCGGCTCGATCGACGGAAACGGCGCCGGAACGATTCTCACCACAGAAGCCTGCCTGCTGGCCGAGAGTCGGGAGCCAGGCCGTACCCGTGAGGGCATGGAGCGCAGGCTCGAGGAATGGCTGGGTGCGCAGCACGTCTTGTGGCTGGCCGATGGCATCGAAGGCGACGACACGGATGGCCACGTCGACGACATCGCCCGCTTCGTCGATGCCTCGACGGTGGTGGCCGTCGTCGAGGCCGACGCCGGAGATCCGAATCATCCCGTACTGGCCGAGAACCTGCGGCGCCTGCGCTCGATGCGCGACCAGGACGGCAAGCCGTTGTCCGTCGCGACCTTGCCCATGCCGCCCGCAGTCGTGATCGACGGCCTTCGTTGCCCCGCGAGCTACGCCAACTTCATGCTCGCCAACGGCTGCGCGCTGGTACCGACCTTCGATTGCGACGCCGACGGGCGTGCCCTTGCGGTGTTGAGCGAACTGTTGCCGGACCGCGACGTGGTCGGAGTTCCGTGCGCAGAGCTCGTCCTGGGCCTCGGTGCGCTCCACTGTCTCTCGCAACAACAGCCGGCTTGACTCCGAGTCAACCGCGATCCAGTCGCACAGCGGTGAATCAGCATGCTCGTCTTCGGCCCCGGGAGCGTGGCGACGAGCGTGACGCTGCCAGTGCCCACAGGTGTCCGAACGGGAAGGATCCGACAGATCCATGCGACCCCCTCGTGGCGTGAGAGTGCCGAAAACGGGGCTCTGAGCGTCTTTCCCTTCGAGTCTGGATGGGCTAGAACCTGTTCCCACTCAACACCCAAGGGGATTCGAGCCGTGGTCGAGACGCACCGGCACGACGTCGTCATCGTCGGGGGTGGCGCGGCAGGACTGCGCGCCGCCATCGCTGCCGTCGAAGCCGATCCGAACATCACGGTTGCGCTGGTGTCGAAGGTCTATCCCATGCGGAGCCACACGGTTTCCGCGGAGGGTGGTGCCGCCGCCGTAACACGCGAGGACGACAGCTTCGAGATGCACGGCTACGACACCGTGAAAGGCTCCGATTTCCTCGGCGATCAGGACGTCATCGAGTACTTCGTGGAACAGGCTCCCAAGGAGCTGACACTACTCGAACACTGGGGTTGTCCGTGGAGCCGCAACGAAGACGGCAGCGTTGCGACACGCGCCTTCGGTGGGATGAGCATCAAGCGCACCTGGTACGCGGCCGACAAGGTCGGCTTCCACATGCTCCACGCGCTCTTCCAACATTCGATGCGTTTCGATCGCATCGTGCGCTACGACGAGCAGTTCGTGACGCGCCTGTTGATCGACGATGGTCAGGTGAGGGGTGTGGTGGCGTTGGACATCCGCCAGGGCACGATGCGCGCCTTCCTGGGTCGTTCGGTCATCCTGTGCACGGGCGGTGGCGGCAAGATCTTTCCGTTCACCACGAACGGCAACATCAAGACTGGCGACGGCATGGCCCTGGCCTACCGGGCCGGTGTGGCGCTCAAGGACATGGAGTTCGTTCAGTACCACCCGACCGGACTGCCCGGCACCGGCATCCTGATCACCGAGGCGACCCGCGGCGAGGGTGCCTACCTCAAGAACAAGGACGGCGAACGCTTTCTGGTGACCCGCGATTACGGGGTCGGCAGCAAGGCAGAACTCGGGCCGCGCGACCTGATCTCGCGCGCCATGGTCCAGGAGTTCGAGGCTGGCCGCGGCTTCAGCGGCTCCTACGGCGAGTACCTCCACCTGGACCTGACCCACCTCGGCGAGGAGAAGATCAACCAGCGCCTGCCGATGGTGCGGGAGCTGGCGAAGGTCTATGGCGGTGTCGACCCGGTCTACGAGCCGATTCCGGTCCGTCCGGTCGTCCACTACATGATGGGCGGCGTCGACACCGACATCGACACTGCGACACAGCTGCCTGGGCTCTATGCTTCCGGCGAGACGGCCTGTGTCTCGCTAAACGGTGCGAATCGGTTGGGTTCGAATTCCCTCACCGAGTGTCTCGTCTTCGGCGCGCGTTCAGGCGAGCAGGCCTTGCAGTTCTCGAAGGGAGCCGACGACGGCAACGAGCGGGCTGTGCGCGCCCAGGCCGAAGAAGAGCAGGCCCGCATCGACCAGCTGCGCGGCAAGGTGAAGGGCGGCGAGAAGCTGGCCCGGCTCCGGGTCGACATGAACAAGACCCTGGAGAGCGGTTGCGGCGTCTACCGGCAGGAAGATTCGATGCAGCAGACCGTTCGTGACATTGCTCAGATCAAGGGTCGCTTCGCCGACCTGGCGTTGGAAGACAAGAGCAAGGTGTTCAATACTGAACTCGTCTCGGCCCTAGAGTTGCACAACATGCTCGAAATTGCGGAGGTGGTGGCCAACTCTGCGGCTTCGCGGAAGGAATCTCGAGGCGCGCACACCCGCCGGGACGCGCCGACCCGAGACGACCAGAACTGCCTCTACCACACTCTGTGCTTCTTTGATCCGGCGGGGCCGCGCATTGAGAAGAAGGACGTGACGCTCGGCACCTGGGTGCCCGAGGAGCGGAAGTACTGATGAGCGACGTGCAGATCAAGAAGTTCGTGGTGACACGCTTCGATCCCGACAAGGACGAGGTGCCGCGCACCGATACCTTCGAGGTCCCGTGCCAGTCCGACTGGATGGTTCTCGATGCCCTCAACTTCATCAAGGATCAGCTGGACGGGTCGCTATCCTACCGCTGGTCGTGCCGCATGGCCGTCTGCGGCAGCTGCGGGATGAACGTCGATGGCGCCCCGACGCTGACCTGCAAGTCGCCGCTTTCGAGCTATGGCGATACGGTCGAGGTCACGCCCCTCTCGAACTTCCCGGTGATTCGCGACCTGGTGGTCGAGCTCGATGGCTTCATGGAGAAACTGAAGGCGGTCAAACCCTGGATCATTCGCGCCAAGGAGAAGGCCGTCGAAGAGGGGCCGTACCGCCAGAGCCCCGAGGAGCTCGAGGACTTCAAGCAGTTCAGCCTGTGTATCAACTGCATGCTGTGCTACGCGGCCTGTCCCGTGGTGGGCAACGAGCCCGATTTCATCGGGCCGGCCGCGATCGCCTTGGGGTATCGGTACAACCTCGACTCGCGCGATGAAGGTGCCTCCGAACGCAACGCGATCTTTCGAGGCGAGGGCTCGGTGTACTCGTGCTCTTTTGCGAACGAGTGCAGTGAGGTCTGCCCCGAGAACGTCGATCCCGCAGCCGCCATCAACCAGGCGAAGCTGAGCGGGCTGGTGGACTGGGCCGCGAGCCTCGTCCTGCCGCGTGGCGGAAAGGACTAGTCATGGCACGCGCTGCCCATCCCCAAGCCATGCAGCCCAAGAAACCGGGCACCACCCGGACGGCGCCGCCCAAGATGCCGGATGGCTTCCCTGGCAAGGGCCGCTATCGAACCTACGTCGCTTTCGAGACCACAGGGCTGATCTACCTGCTGATGGGATTCATCATCCTGCGCGCCATCTGGCAGCTGGGCGCGGGTGAGGCCGGTTGGAACGGTGTGATGGACGCCTACCGGAATCCAATCATGATTGGCTTCCACGTGCTGGCGTTGGTCGGCGTGATTTTCGTCGGGGTGCGCTTCTTCTGGCTCTTCCCCAAGGCGCAGCCGCCGCGAATCGGCCCGGTCCGGCCGCCGCCGGCCGCCATCTTGAAGGGCATGCTCTACTCGGTCTGGATTGGGACCACCCTGGTCATGACCTGGGTTCTTGCCGGCGGGGCCTTCTGATGAAGCAGCTGCTCATCGTCCTCGAACCTGTGATCTGGTTCATGTTCGGTCAGGGCATCATGATCGGAACGATCCTGCTGACCGGCTGGCTGATCGTGGTGGGCGTGGGTGTTCCGATGGGGATCTTCCCGGCGGATGCACTGGCCTATGAGCGCATGCACATGCTCGGCTCGAACGTCATCGGCCGGGTCGTGCTGCTGGGCCTGATCGTCCTGCCCTTGTGGAAGGGGGCCCATCACCTGCGATCGCTGGCCGTCGACTTTGGTGGCGGTGATCGCGATGCGATCGTCGGGTCCTTGCTCTACCTGATCGCGATCGTCGGCAGCCTGCTGGGCATCGTCGCCGTCATCCGTCTCTAGCCTCCAAGGGACGTCGGGGCAGGGGACGTTGTTTCAAGCTCACCACGCCGGTGGTAGGCTGCCGCAGCCGTGAGCGGGCGACTCCTCGACGACATCCGGATCCTGGACCTGACCCGCGTGGTGGCGGGCCCGTTCGCGACCGCGGCGCTGGCGGATCTCGGTGCCGACGTGATCAAGGTCGAGCGCCCCGAGACCGGAGACGACTATCGCTACGGACCGTCGCCCAAGGGCGAGACGTCTTTGTCATTCCAGAATTCGAACCGCGGCAAGCGGTCGATCACCCTGGACCTCCGGCGCGAAGCAGGACGCGAGCTCCTGCTCCGTCTGGTCGAGCGTGTCGACGTCGTCGTCGAGAACTTCCGCTCGGGCTTCATGAAATCCCAGGGACTCGGCGCTGACGTCATCCAGGCGCGCAACCCGCGCTGCGTCGTCGCTTCACTTTCGGGCTTCGGGCACACCGGGCCACGGGCGGGGCAGGCTTCCTACGACATCGTGGCGCAGGCGGCGGGTGGCCTCATGTCCATGACGGGCTTTCCCGATGGTCCGCCGGTGCGTGGCGGCGGCGCGCTGGCTGATTTCGTTGGTGGGCTCTATCTCGCTCTCGGCATCGTCGCCGCGATCCACGATCGGAACCGCACGGGACGAGCGCGCGTGCTCGACCTCTCGAACCAGGACGCCGTCTTCGCCATTACGGACTCGGCGGTGAGCATTCATCAGGCCATCGGCGCCAACAGCGAACGCGTCGGGAACCAGCACCCGTTCGCGGCGCCCTACGATTGCTTCGAGGCCCGCGACGGTTGGGTAGTGGTGGCCACCGCCAGCAACAAGCTCTTCCGCATCCTCTGCGAAACGATCGGTCGGTCCGATCTGGCCAGCGACGAACGCTTTCGGAGTCACCGGGGCCGTGCCCGGAATCGCGAGGAGCTGAACGCCATCATCGGAGACTGGGTCCGGGAGCAAAGCTGCGACGAGGTCCTGGCAGTGATCGGTCCTGGCGGTGCGGAGCTTCCGTGCGCGCGGGTGGAGGGACCCGAAGCGCTGGTTGACGACGCACAGCTGCTGGCTCGCGGCATGCTCGAGCGCCATCCCCATCCGACCCTGGGCGAGGTCGTGTTCCACGGCAATCCACTTCACTTCTCGAATGCTGAGCCGCGGGCGCGCGCGCTGGCTCCCGACCTCGCGGAGCACAACCGCGAAGTCTATGGGGAACTCGGTCTCACGGACGCGGAGCTCGCAGAGCTGTCGAAGCAGGGCGTCATCTAAGAAGTTCTTTCAGATCCTTGACGCCGCCTTCACGGTGCACAGGTTTTCGCGCATGGACCGAGGGGCCCCGAAAAGGCCACCTCACCGAGCAAGGAGGTAGGAAGCGCCATGAGAGGCTTCATGATTCCCCGTATGTCACTGCGTCCCGTAGTTGCGGCGGCCTGGGGTCGACGCGATATCGATGGATTCTTCGACGATTTCTGGAAGGATCTTGCCCTGACACCGCTGGTTGGCGCCGAGCGCACCGTGGCAGGCTTTGCGCCGAGACTCGACGTGAAGGAGAACGACGATGAGTACGTCATCACCGTCGAGCTCCCCGGCCTCGAGGAGAAGGATTTCGACATCTCCCTCGAGGAAGACGTCCTCACCATCAAGGGTGAGAAGAAGTCGCGGTACCCGGAGGACCGCGAGGACTACCACCACCTGGAAACGGCCAGCGGTCACTTCGAGCGACGTCTCCGGCTGCCGGAAGGCATCGACGCTGATTCGGTCAAGGCGAGCTTCAACAACGGTGTCGTGAGCATCGCGCTCCCGAAGACCGAACAGCCGCAGCCGGAAGTCCGAACGATCCCGGTTTCTTCGAGCTGACTCGAGGCGAAGCATCGTCGAGCATCAGGCCGGGTCCGCCATCCGCGGGCCTGGCTTCGATGCCTTTCATCGGGCGTCGTGAAAGATGATTCCCAGGGTCGTGCGGCGGCCGCTGTGGATGCGGCTGACCCCGTGGCGAAGCTGGGCGCGGTAGAACCCGCGTGTTCCCCGAACCGGCCGTTCGCGGGTCGGAAAGACGATTCCCTCGCCACGCGAAAGCCGGATGGCCTCGGCCCGAGCCTGCATTCGAGGCCGCTGCTCCATCAGGAGAAACTCGCCGCCCGTGAAGTCTTCGTCCGGTCGATCCAGCAGGCAGGCGACTTGGAGCGGAAAGGCGACGTCCCCGTAGAGGTCCTGGTGGAGACAGTTGAAGCCACCGGTCCGGTAGCGCAACAACAACGGAGTTGGCCGCAGCTGGTCGTGAGCCTTGCAGCGCTTCAGAAAACGCGAGTGGCTCGTCGGAAGTCGATCGTCTCGTCCGAGCCGCTTGTTCCACTGGTTCGCGACGCGAGCCAGGGGTGGGTAGAGATGGCGCCGCAGTTGCTCCACCAGCGGCGGGAGCGGGCGGTCGAAATAACGGTACTCGCCCTCTCCGAAACGATGCAGGGCCATGTCGATGTGGGAGCGGAAACGCTTCCGGTCGTCGTAGAGTTCGTCGATTGCGCGGCACTCGGCGCTCTTCAACAGGCCAGGTAGCCGCGCATAGCCGCGTTCGTCGAGCTCGCTCGTCACTCGCTCCCAATCGAAACGAGCAATGCGTTCACGGATCTCCAGGGTTCCTGACACGCCCCCATCTTATCTCGCGACCGAAGCAGCCCGTGCCGTTTCCGGACGTCGATTGCCACGAATCGGCCACGGGCCCGCGAAATCGGCCGCAGGAAGCCTGCGAAGTCCCCGAATTCTCGATGTCTCCGAGGGGCCGACGTCTTCGAGCGTGGCCGCAGGGGCGCGGAACGCCTAGCTTCAGCCAGGCGACGGAGAGCTGAATGAACTTTGGATTCACCGAAGAGCAGGAGCTGCTGCGGGCCGAGGTCCGGAAGTTTCTCGATCAGAACTGTCCTCTGGAGGAGGTGCGCAAGCTCTGTGAAACCCCCGAGGGCTTCTCGCGCAGCCTCTGGGAGCGCATGGCTGAGCTCGGCTGGGTCGGGTTGACCATCTCAGAGGAAGGCGGCGGTGTCGGTCTGGGATGGGTCGACCTGGTGGTGGTTCTCGAAGAGGTCGGGCGATCGCTCTTCCCCTCGCCGCTGCTCTCGACGGTTCTGGCCGCCAAGGCCGTGGACCTGAATGGAACCGAAGCGCAGAAGAGCCGTTGGCTGCCGGGGTTGGCGGACGGCTCACGGATCGGTGCGGTCGCGATCACGGGCGACGAGGGACGTCTCGATGCCGCCGGCATCGCGCTCGAGGGACGGCCCGACGGGGACGATTTCACGCTCGACGGCGAGAAACTCCTCGTCATGGACGCCCAGAACGCGGACATCCTCGTGGTCGCGTTTCGGACCGGCAGCGGTGAGGAAGATCTCTCGCTGGCCGTCGTCGAGCGCTCGGCCAAGGGGCTCAATATCGAGCCTCACCGCACGATGGATCTCACCCGCAGAATGGGGCGTCTGCACTTCGATGGCGTCAGGGTCTCGGCGGACGCCCTGCTGGGATCGGCGGGCTCGGCCTGGGCGGCGATCGAGCACCTGCAGGATTGTGCTGCCGCTGCGGTCTGTGCCGAGATGGTCGGTGCAGCCGAGGGTGCGCTGAAGCTCACGACCGATTTTGCGAACCAGCGTGTGCAATTCGGTCAGCTGATCGGCCGATTTCAGGGCGTGAAGCATCCCTTGGCGGAGATGTTCATCGACATCGAGTCGTTCAAGTCGCTTTGCTACTATGCCGCGTGGTTGCTCGACGAGTGTTCGCCCGAGGCGCCTCTGGCGGTTTCCCGCGCCAAGGCCTACGCCAGCGAATCGTTCGCCAGGATCGGCGTCGACTCGGTTCAACTCCATGGAGCGGTTGGGTACACCTGGGAATACGACATCCAGCTCTATCTCAAGCGCGCGAAGTGGGCGCGTCCGGCGTTCGGAGATGCTGAACACCACTACCAGCGTGTCGCGAAATTGAGAGGTTTCTGATGGACTTCAATTTCACGCCCGAAGAAGAAGCATTCCGTGACGAGGTGCGTGCTTTTCTCGATGAAAACCTGCCCGAGAATGGCACGCGGGACATGGAGGCCGTGGCCGAGTTTCAGCGCAGGATCCGCGAAAAGCGCTGGGTCGGTTTCTCCTGGCCGAAGGAAATCGGCGGAGGCGGCGGCTCCATCATGGAGCAGGTGATCCTCAAGGAGGAGATGGCGCGTCGCAAGGCGCCAGCCCTGGGTGCCTGCTTCATGGGCCTCGCCTGGGTGGCTCCGGCGCTGATCGAGTACGGCACCGAGGAGCAGAAGCAGCGCTTCATTCCCGACATCCTCGACGGAAAGTACCAGTGGTGCACGGGCTACTCAGAGCCTGGCAGCGGCAGCGATCTGGCCTCGCTCCAGTGCCGGGCCGTGCGCGAGGGCGACGAGTACATCGTCAACGGGCAAAAGATCTGGACGTCCATCGCCATGTGGTCCAAGTGGATGATCCTGCTGGTGCGTACCCAGACCGACGTGGAAGCGAAGCACGACGGCATCTCCTGCCTGCTCGTGGAGATGGAATCTCCCGGCCTCACGGTGCGTCCGATCAAGAACATGGCGGGTGGTGATATGTTCGCCGAGGTGTTCTTCGACGACGTGCGGGTTCCCGTCGAGAATCGGCTCGGCGAAGAGAACCAGGGTTGGAAGGTGACGGTCTCGGCCTTGGCCCACGAGCGCTCGAGCATCTCCGAGGTCTATGGCCTGACGCGAAGCCTCGAACGGATCAAGGCGCTGGCGAAGTCGTGCCATCGCAACGGGCGGCCGGCGAGCGAGGATCCGGGGTTTCGGAGCCGCTTTGCCCGGGCCGACGCACGGATCGAGGCCATGCGGCTCAATGGGATGCGCTTTCTGACGAAGCAGCTCAGGGGCGAGCCGCTGGGCAGCGAGACCTCGATCAACAAGCTCCACCGGGCCCAGCTCGAAATCGAGCTGGGCGAGCTGGCGCTGGAGATCGAGGGAGGGCTGGGGGTCCTGGTACAGGGCGATTCGGCAGTGCCCGACGACGGGCTGTGGCAGCGCCACGCGCTGTCCTGGCCCGAGGTGGTGATTGGAGGCGGGACGCCCAACATCCAGAAGAACATCATTGCCGAGCGGGTGCTGGGCCTTCCCAAGGACTGATTGAGGGTCGATGGAACTTCGCGAGCGAATCGAGAACCGATTGCGTGACAAACTCGCGGCGGAGCGCGTCGAGATCGTCGACGAGAGTCACCTGCACGTGGGCCACGAAGGTGCGCGAGGCGGTGGCGGCCATCTCCGGGCCGTGATCGTGTCCGATCGTTTCGCGGGGCAATCGGCCGTCGAGCGACAGCGGATGGTCTACGGCGTGCTGGCCGACGAAATGAAGGCCGAGATCCACGCGCTGTCGATGCAGACCCTCACCCCAGACGAATGGAACCAGCAGGATTAGCCGATTCCAGGTCTTGGCCCCGAACTCCGCGGAGCACGGGTCCGCGTCTACACGACCCCCGACGCCGGCCGTGGCGAGCTGCATCGCGGGCTGGCGCAGGACACGGTGATCCGGGCGTGTAGCGGGGCCTTCGCCGTCCAGGCAGTCTGCCGTCTAGGAGGGCGGCTTCGTCCTCAGGAGCTTCTCGAACGCGTCCGCCGCCAGTGGCTCCGAGAAGAGGAATCCCTGCGCAGATTCGCAGCCGTGTCGCCGCAGGAACGCCAGCTGCTCCTCGGTCTCGACGCCTTCCGCGATCACTTGGAGATCGAGTCCCCCCGCCATGGCGATGACGGCCCGGACGATCGCAGCGTCAGCCCGGTTCCGCGTGACGTCGATGATGAAGGTCCGGTCGATCTTCAGATGATCCAATGGCAGGTGCTTGAGATAGCTCAGCGACGAGTACCCGGTGCCGAAGTCGTCGATCGAGATGTGGATGCCCTGCTCGCGAAGCGCCATCAGGGTGGTACGGACCGCGGCGTCCACCGAGATCAGCGACCCTTCCGTCAATTCGAGGACCAGGTACTGGGGGTGGAGGCCGGTCGACTCGAGCGCTCGTTGCACCATCGGGAGCAGGGATGGACCCATGAACTGACGGCTGGCTACGTTGACGGACACTCGCAGATGGGGAAGGCCCTGTTGCTGCCAGTACACGTTCTGTCTGGCGGCCTCGTTCAGCACCCACTCGCCGATCGGTACGATCAGGCCGGTTTCCTCGGCGAGCGGCACGAACTCCATCGGCGAGATGATGCCGGTCTCCGGCTCGATCCAGCGCAGAAGCGCTTCCATGCCGACGATGTCGCGGCTTTGCACGTCGACGATCGGTTGATAGACGAGCTGGAACTCGTCGCGTTCGAGAGCGCGCCGGAGCTTGCTCTCGAGCGTGAGGCGCTTGTGCACGGCATCGTGCATCTGGGTCGTATAGAAGTGGTAGGCGTTTCCACCCTTTTCCTTGGCGTAGTACATGGCCGTGTCCGCGTTGCGAAGGATCGTCTCCAGGTCGTCTCCATCATCGGGGTGGATCGCGACTCCGATACTGGCGGTCACGATCACCTCCTGGGACCCGAGATGGAACGGCTCTGCAACGGTCTCGAGGATGCGTTGGGAAATTCGGGCCAGGTCGTCGATGCGACTCACGTCGGTCAACAGAAGTGTGAACTCGTCTCCGCCCAACCGGGCAAAGGTTCCGGAGCGGACGATCCGCTGCAGACGCTCGCTCAGACTGATGAGAAGCCGGTCGCCGCTCTCGTGACCCAGGGTGTCGTTCACGCGCTTGAAGCCGTCGAGGTCGAGCAGGCAGATGGCGACCTTCCGATCGTGGCGCTGCGCCTGGATCAGCGCTTGCTCGGCGCGCTCCTTGAAAAGCAGCCGGTTCGGAAGACCGGTGAGCGTGTCGAAATAGGCGAGCACACGCTTCTCTTCTATCGCGAGTGCGGTGGAGATGGCCATGGCCGTCTGGTCTGCGAGCTGTCGCGCGAAGACCAGGCGTGTCGGGTCCACGTCCTCCGGGTTGTCATGCCGGCAGACCAGTGCTCCCGCAACTTCGCCTTTTATCAAAAGCGGCAGGATCACGGTGGCGCCGGATCCGTCGTCACCGATGGCGCGCAGGGCTTGCGAGCGTTTCTCACCCGGAAGCACCACCAGGTGCGATGCGTGGGAATCGAGCCAGCGCCGCTCGCCCGCCGTGAAGCCCTCGATCTCCAACATGGCGCGTTCGTCCGGTGCCCCGGAGGAGGAGAAGACGCGGAGTCGGTTCGGCGACTCCGCGGTGGTCACCATCAGTATGATCTCGTCGCACGAATACAGATCACCCATTCGAAACAGCACGAGATCCGCGATGGCGTGAAGATCAAGTGCCGACATCACGGCGCGGCCAATGTCGATCAACGACGTCAGGGCATCGAACTGGTCTCTCAGATTCCGGGCCATCAGATTGAAGGAGGAGGCCAGTTCCTCGAACTCGTCGCCGCTGGTGACGTCGAGCTCTACAGCGAAGTCGCGCTCGGCGATCCGGCGAGTGCCTTCCTTGAGTTGGTCGAGGGGTTCGAGGCGCTTTCGCAGCTGGCTGATCGTGAGGAGAGAAACACTGAACAGGCAAATCAACATTACGGGAATGAACGTGAGCCGGAAATTCTCGATCGGCGCGAGAACCGAGGCTTCGGGTTCGATCAGGACTACGGTCCAGCTCGGGATCCCGAAGGTAGGCTCCAGGAACAGCTTCCAGTAGCGTCCGAGGAAACGCTTGCCATCCTGATGCCAATCGATGGATCCCGCGATGCTTCGCTCGTCGCCGCGAACGAGATCTTTGGGAATCGAAGAGTGCGTGTCGAGTGAGCAGGCGAGGACGCGAAGCTGGTCGTCGAGCACGCAGAATTCGGCCATCGGGGGGAGCGTGATCCGGTCGCCGATGTCGAGCAGGAAGGGAATCGAGATCGTGCCGACCAGGTCGATGCCCCTTCGCGGGCCGAGGTGTTGATGGATCTGCACGCGCAGATCGCCCATCGGTTGGCGGGTGGTCGTGACGATGGGGCGCCCCTGCTGGTAGGTCTCCATCAACTCCGGCAGGAGTGCATCCTGGTCGACGGCATCGCCGAACACCGGCTGGAAGCCGGCGTCGGGATCGAGCCGCACAGCCAGCGAGTCCAGCTTTCCGTGGAGTTCGCCTGCAGAAGTTCGCAGAAACGTCAGGTCGTCGGAGCCCTCGGGGATCGGAAGGGAGACCAGTCCCGCGTGGACCTGCTGAAGCCGTGCCAGGATCGCCAGCGCGGTCGCCTTGCTCGCGTGATGCAGGCGCTTCTCGCTTTCGGCGCGAAGCCCGGCCGTCACTTGGTTCAGGGTCACGAAGGCCAATGTGACCAGGGGAACCAACGCGCAGAGCACGAAGATCAACAACAATCTGCGGGCGAACTTGCTTCGGAGCAGGCGCCGGCGTTCTTTCATGGCCGCCGCCTAATAGTCGACCGCTACGCCGATGAAGGCGCCGTCGTTCGCTCGGATGATGTCGTCGCGGCTGGCCATTGCAGTCAGCGGCGCGACGGATTGTCCGTCCGGCCCCTTGCTGTAGAGGTCGTAGTCTGAATTGATCGGGTGGAGGTTCTTGTCCTTGCGGATCTTGTGCTGTGTCGGGGGCGTGACGGTGCCTAGGTTCAGGTACTCGTACGGATTGTCCCAGGCGTCCACCGGAGGCGGCTTGATGGCGGCGGCCAGCGTCTCCGGCAGCTCGCCAAATTCGGACCGGTAGGATTCGATTCGCCCCTCGATGGCGCGGAACGCTGCGATCGTCTCGGTCCTCCGAGCCTTCTCGTGATAGCCCGTGTACTGGGGCACCGCGATCGCAGCCAGCAGGCCGACGATGGCGATTCCGATCATCATTTCGATCAGCGTCCAAGCCAGGCGGCACTGGCGCTGAAAATCCGTTCCCAGCTGCACGGCAGACATCTCCCGATCGCGTACGGCGTCGGTTGCTTATCGACCAATGGGGAAAAGCAGTTGATCTATGTTTTGGCATCAGCGGGTGGCAGAAGGCGCCGAAGGCCTCCGCGCCAAGAGGGTTTTCGGCGGATCGGCGGCGGATTGGACGAAGTTTCCGGTTAGACGAAATCCCGGACCCAGACCGCCAGGGACACCGAAAAGCCCGCTGCGTTGCGGTGTCCGCCGCCGCCGTGGGATTCGGCGATCTTGGATACGTCGAGGTCGCCGATCGAGTAGATCGAGGCGTCGACCCGGTTGCCCGTGATCCGGTAGACGAGGCCCCGGGGCCGTCCATAGCTGGCGCGCTTGGCCAGCTCGTGGCCGATGGCCGCGCGCTGATGGCGGGCGTTCACCGCCTCGATCCGATCCGTTCCGATGGCGATCGGGTGGGCCGACTGCAGCGCGCGCTCGACCTCCATGCGGTTGGTCCGAAGGATGTGCTCGCCTTCGTTCGCCAGCTCTTCGATCGGTCGCGAAGCCAGCTGCTCCCAGGACTCGAAGCTCAGCGGGTAGGAGCCGATCGCCGCATTGACCTGCTCCGAGTCCGACAGCTTCCAGTTCCAGAGATCTTGGTCCTCCACGTAGCGAAGCAGCGGAGGAGCTTCGTCGTCGGGGTGGAAGTGATTCCAGGCGAGAATGGCTCCCGAGTGGTTGAGGTCGAAATGGATGTAGTGATCATCGCCAGCCAGTGAATTTTCGACGCCCGGATCGGAGGTGTAGCGGTCGCGCGCGGTTATGTGGTGGTCGAGTACGATCACCCGGGCCGCGAACTCGCCGAGTGACCGGAGCACTTCGTTCTGGGGCGCGATGTCGACGAAGACGACGGTTTCACCATCGTGGCGTCGCGCGTCCAGGGAATCGTCGTGGCTCAGGGCCACGAAGCGGGCGTCGTCGCCCCAGGCCCGCCAGACGGACCAGGCTGCCCCGAATCCGTCGGGACAACCGGCGTGGAAGTAGCAAGTGCGCGTCACGGGACGAAGGTACCCCAATCACCGGGCCCGCGAAGCGCCTCACGCGGGCGGATTCCGCACAAGAGTCGATTCAGAGCGGATCCAGCTTCTCGCCCGCTGCGATGGCCCGCTCGGCCAGCGAAGCTTCGTCCGATTCGAGGTGTTTCATCGCCAGCAGCAGGAAGACGGCGGCCAGGCCGTTCGCACACATGGACCAGCGCATGGCAGCCGGGAGATCGTCGAGCACGTCTGACAGCAATCCGATCGTGTAGGGCCCCAATGCGAATCCGACGAGCGTAATCACCAGGATGTAAAACGCCGAGGCGATGGCGCGCATTCGTGGGAGCACGAGGTCCTGGACCGTCGATGCTCCCGCACCGATCCACATCGATGCGAACAGGGTCAAGGGAACGTTGATGACGTACGCCAGCCTGGCTGCGTCGACGCTCAGCATCCAGAGCGCCAGCGGGATCGGTACGATGCAGAGAACGAAGCCGAGTTGAAGGCGACCGACAGGCGAACGGCGGCGCAGTCGGTCGGCCAGCCAACCCCCGGAGGTGACCCCCAGAAGCCCTGCCAGTGCCGAGGTCATGCCGACGAGAGTCCCGACGGTGGCCGTATCCTGGCCGTGGATGCGAATGAAGAAGAGCGGCGTGAAACCGCCGATTCCGTAGCCCGTGAATGCGAGCAGCGAGAATCCGATGGCCAGGTACCGCAGGGACGGGGTTCCGAACACCAGGCTCGCCGCGGGCGGATCTCGCAGCCCGAGTGCCTTCGACCAGGATACCGACGCATAGACACCGATGGCGAGCGCGATCCACTGCGCCCAGTGGCCCGTGAGCAGCGCCAGGAACACTGCCACACACACGATCAAGACCAACCAGACGAGGTTCCAGGCGACCGCCCTGGCTCCCGCGCCCGCGGCCAGGTGCCAGATTGTGAACGGCGGAAGCACCGATCGGAGTTCGAGGAAGAACGCGCGGAAGGGATGGGGCTCGGGCTGATGGGCGGTTCCATCCGCCGCGCCACGCTTGGGCTCTCGCAGGGTGCGCACCCAGATGGCCAGCAGCAGTCCGGGAATTCCGACAGCGAGATAGGCGGCCTGCCATCCGGCGAGATCCAAAGGGGCGCCGCCGTCTGGGAAGGCGGCCTGCCAGCGATCGACGATCTGTCCCCCGAGCAGCAGACCCAAGCCGGCGCCGATGTACACGCCGCTCGAGTAGAGGGCCAACACCGTGGCCCGGATTCTCGGCGGGAACGAGTCCGAGAGCATCGAGAACGCCGCCGGGGTCGCGCTGGCTTCTCCGACTCCAACTCCGATGCGAGCGAGTGTCAGCTGGAGGGCGTTCTGGGCGAAACCCGACAGCGCCGTCATCAGACTCCAGAATGAGAGTCCAATCGAGATCAGTGTGCGCCGTGTCCAGACGTCGGCGAGTCGCCCCAGGGGAATGCCGAAGATCGCATAGAAGACGGCAAAGGCGGTTCCATACAGAAAGCCGATGTCGGCGTCGCTGATTCCGAGATCGGCTTTGATGTCGTCGGCCAGGATCGAGATGATCTGTCGGTCGAGGAAGTTGAGAATGTAGACGAGGACCAGGACGCCGAGGACATAACGTGAATAGGAGCCGCCCGGGGCGTGCGGATCTCGGGCGCTGGGCGGGCTGGGCTGGTTCAAGACGGTGACATTGTAATCGCGCGAAGCTTCTCGAGACCAGAAATGCTGAGGCCCGTGGGGTAGCTTCCGGCCGGAGTTCCGATGTGATCCAACCCCTCGACCCCTCCCATCGAGCGGCCGTCGTGCGCCGCGAGCTGTTCGCGGCACCCGAGCCCTGGGAAGCCATCGAATGGCTGCGCCAAGGCGCCAACCCATGGCTGCTGGACAGTGCTCTGCGATCGGATCGACTGGGCCGTCACTCGTTTGCGGGTGCGGATCCCTGGGCCGTGCTTCGGCTCTGGGGGGACCGTCTGGAGCTCGACTGCGTGAGGGCGGTCCATCCGGGCTGGTCGAGGGGAAGCACCGAGCTTCGTGCCGATCCTTTCGAGGTCGCACGTGCATGTCTGCCGCGCGTTCCCCCCGACATCGTTCCAGGCGGGCTGCCGTTCGTGGGCGGTGCGATCGCAGTGCTCGGCTACGAGCTGGCGGAGCACGTCGAGTCGTTGGACCTTCGCGGTCTCGACGACCTGGGTCTGCCGGACTTGACGCTGCTGTTCGTCGATCGGCTGCTCGTCTGGGACCACTTGGAGGGTCGCGCGTGGGCCGTCGGGCTGGGCTTCGGAGCCAACGAGTCCGCTGCGCGCGCTGCCGCCGGGCAGGCCGCCGCCGGAATCGAAGCGCGCCTGTCGGGCCCCCCTGTCGCCGAGGTCGAGCGCCTCGGCCCTTCCAACCTGACCCCGCGCCCGAGCGAGCAAACCGAGCAGCAGACCGACCCGCAGACCGACCCGCAGACCGACCCGCAGACCTACTGGAAGGTGATCGATCAGGTGAAGCACGAGATTGCCGCGGGCCACGTCTATCAGGCGTGTCTGACACGGCGTGAAGTCGCGGATTGCCCGGCGGATCCGTGGTTGCTGTACTGCGCGCTGCGCCGGGTCAATCCGGCGCCGTTCGCCTGCTATCTCGAGCTGCCCGACTCGACCGTCGTCGGCAGCTCACCGGAGCGCTTTCTGCGACTGGATCTGGATCGGAACGTCGAGAGTCGACCCATCAAGGGCACCCGACCGCGGGGCGAAAATGCGACCGAGGACGCCTTGCTCCGGTCCGAGCTCGCCGCTTCAGTGAAGGACCGGGCCGAGAACCTGATGATCGTCGATCTGGTGCGCAACGACCTGGGCCGGGTCTGCGAGATAGGCAGCATCGAGGTTCCGGAGTTGATGGCGATCGAGGCCTACGAGTCGGTCTTCCAGATGGTCTCCACCGTTACCGGTCGCCTGCGCCCGGAGTGCGACGTTTTCGATCTCCTGCGCGCCACGTTCCCACCCGGCTCGATGACGGGTGCGCCCAAGATCGCGGCCATGCAGCTGCTCGGCGGTCTGGAGCCCGTGCGTCGCGGAATCTACTCCGGCGCCATTGGATATCTCGACGTGCGGGGCAGCGCCGATCTTTCGGTGGTGATCCGCACGTTGATCGTGCGGGACGGTCGCGCCTACCTTCATTCCGGAGGCGGCATCGTCTCGGACTCGGATCCGGCTCTCGAATGGGCTGAAACCGTGGACAAGATCCGACCCTTGTTCACCGCGCTTGCGCAGTCGGTCGAGCCGCCGGAGCGCAAGGCGCGGCCGTCGCGTCGTCCGGTGTAGCGTCCTCGTCGGTGCTGAGGGTTCCATTCCGGAAAGCGGCGTCATGGGTCTCGGCGCGCGCAGTCTACCGGAGCGGGCTGCGTTATCCTCAGGCCCTCCCGAGAACCCTTCCCGGAGACAGGAGTTGCACGTGGCCGGTCCCCTCAGCGGTATCAAGATCCTCGAATTCCAGGGCATCGGTCCCGGACCCTTCTGCACCATGATGCTCTCAGACATGGGAGCCGACGTGGTGCGCATCGACCGCGCCCAGAATGTCGAGGCCGGAAGTCCGCTGTCGTTCAGTTTCGATTTCCTGGCCCGCGGTCGTCGCAGTGTGGGCGTCGACCTGAAGAGCGGGGAAGGCGTCGAGAGCTGTCTGCGCATGATCGAGCAGGCTGACGTGCTGCTCGAGGGCTTTCGCCCGGGCGTGATGGAGCGGCTCGGTCTGGGGCCCGACGTCTGTCTCGCGCGCAACCCGCGACTCGTCTACGGACGGATGACCGGTTGGGGTCAGGAGGGCCCGCTGGCCAACGTGGCCGGTCACGACATCAACTACATCGCCCTGGCCGGTGCATTGGCCCATATCGGCCGCAAGGGCGAGCCGCCGGTGCCGCCGCTCAATCTCGTCGGCGACTTCGGGGGTGGCGGCATGCTGCTGGCGTTCGGCGTCGTGTGCGCGCTCGTCGAGCGCTCGGTCTCCGGTCAAGGTCAGGTGGTCGACGCCGCCATGGTGGACGGCGTCGCCGCGCTCATGTCGATCATCCACGGAGCGCAGCAGACCGGTTGGTGGAGCGAAGAGCGTGGCGTCAACATGCTCGACACCGGTGCGCACTTCTACGAAGTCTACGAGACGAAGGACGGGCGATATGTCTCGATCGGTTCGATCGAGCCGCAGTTCTACGCCGTTCTCATCGAGAAACTGGGACTCGCCGGCGAGGAGTTGCCGAGCCAGAACGATCGTTCTCAGTGGCCGGCCATGAAGGAGCGCTTCAAGGCGCTCTTCCAGCAGAAGACGCGTGACGAGTGGTGCGAGATCATGGAAGGGACCGACATCTGCTTCGCGCCCGTTCTCACGATGACCGAGTGCCGCGAACACCCGCACATCAAGGCGCGCAACACCTTCGTCGAGGCTTACGGCGCTCCCCAGGCCGCGCCGGCTCCGCGCTACAGCCGCTCCCAGTGCGAGATCCAGGGCCCGCCTCCGGCTGCCGGTCAGCACAGTGAGGAGGTCCTGTCGGACTACGGCTTCAGCGCCGAAGAAATCAAGGGACTGAAGGACTCGAAGGCCGTCGCCTGATTCAGGTGGGGGTGCCTCGCGTTTCCAACAGCTGGCGCACGATCCGGAGCAGCTCTTCCTTGAGGGGGTCGATGTGCTTGCGCGTCGTTGGATCGAACCCGGCTTCGGAAACCAGGTTCGGCATCGCGGCCACGTAGAAGACCGTGGCTCCGGCGATGATGCTCGCGACGTGGATGGGGTCGACCTTCACCTTGACCACGTCGCGGCGGTCCGGGCGGTCCATGAACTCTCTGAGGACGAGTTCTTGGAACGGCGCCGTGTAGCGGAGCATGAGGCTCTGCTTTTCGGCTGTTGCATTGGCGACCTCGCGAAGGAGCAGCCGCGCAAGCGTCGGGCGGGAACCCACGTAGTCGACCCAGATCGACACCGCGGCCTCGATGCGCATTCCCAAGTCTTCATGACGCGAGAGCTCGGCGGTGAGCGCCTGGTGCAGGCCACCCAAGACGCTGCTCAGTACGGCCTCGTAGAGCTCGCGCTTGTCCTTGAAGTAGTAGACGATCGATGCGCGCTTGATGCCGACGCGTTCGGCGATGTCCTCCAAGCGGGTGGCAGCGAAGCCTCGCTCCGCAAAGAGATCCTCTGCCGCCGCGAGTCCGCTCGGAGCGCGTCACCGGTCCGGCTGGCTGGGCCATTTCCTAGGTCTACCTGCGTGCAGGTAGACCGTCAACTGAGTCTTTCAGGTCCCCAGTGGGGGTCTGGCTGATGGGGAGATTTCGGATCCAGTGTGATTGACATCTGTCATTGACTTACGTCAGTCTCCTTTCATGGCACAGGTCGTCCCGATCCGTCGTCGAGACCGGCAGCGTCTCGAGACGCGGGCCCGCGTGTACGAGGCCGCCGTCGACGAGTTCCGCCGCGAGGGGTTCGCGCGCGCCCAGGTGGATCGGATCGTGGCTGCGGCGGGTGTGGCCCGGGGCACCTTCTACTTTCATTTTCCCTCGAAGGAGCACGTGCTGCTGGAGCTCCAGCGGAAGCACGAGGCCGCCATCGAGGCGCGACTCGATGCCATGCCGCGCCCCCGCTCTGCCCGGGAGCTGCTCGAGCAGGTGGTGGACGCGCTGCTGTCGGAGATCGTCGAGCAGGTCGATCCGGCCCTGCTGCGCGAGATCCTGGCCCTCTACATCCGCCGTCCGGATGACCTCGATCTCTCGGATCAGCCGTTCCCGGTCGTGTCTGCCGTTACCGGCCGATTTACCGAAGCGGCCCGCGTCGGCGATCTGCGCAACGACATTCCACCTGCTCAGCTGGCCGTGCTGCTGCTGACCAGCCTGTTCGGTTTTCTCTCTTCCGACGAGATCGAGCCCGAGCAGCTCCGGCGGCGCTTGGAATCGGTGATCTCGATCTTTCTGCGCGGGATCTCAGCCTGACCCTCCAGGAGAACTCCACATGCCCAAAATCGTGAACGACGCTGCCAGCCGTCCGGCGCTGACCGATTCCGCATTCCATGCGGGAGACCCGTACCCGCACTACCGCGAGTGGCGTCGTGACTCTCCCCTCTTCTGGGACGAGCACGGTGAATTCTGGGTCGTGACCCGCCATGCGGACATCGTGGCGATGTCGAGCGACCCGCAGCGATTCTGTTCGAAAAAGGGGATCTTGCCGGCCGACGTCGAACGCGGCGTGGCCGAACACACGTCGATCATCTTCATGGATCCCCCGCGCCATCGCGGCTTTCGCAAGCTCGTCCAACCGGGTCTCGCCATGCGACGGATCGCGGACCTCGAGCCGTGGATCCGGCAGATGACGCGCGAGCTGTTGAACGAGATGCCGAGCGAGGGACCGGTCGAGTTCGTCGAAGCGCTCGCCATCCCGCTACCGATCTGGGTGATTGCCCGGCTGTTGGGCATCCCGGCGAAGGACCATGAGAAGTTTCGGGTCTGGTCCGACGCGGCCATCGAGGCCGCTACGAAGATCACTTCCGACAACGCGATCCTGCTGGCCGAGATGATCAACTATCTCGCCGTGTACATCGAGCGGAGACGATCCGACCCGGGTAACGATTTGATCTCGGCCCTGGTGGGTGCGGACGTCGACGGTCAGCAGCTCCACGACCAGGAGCTGGTGATGTTCTGCCTCACATTGCTGGTGGCCGGTAACGAGACGACGCGCAATCTGCTGTCTGCCGGGGCGCTTGCGCTGTCGACCCATCCCACCGAGAGGAGGGCGCTGGCCGCCGACCCGTCGGGCATTCCCGTCGCGGTCGAGGAGATGCTGCGCTGGGAGTCCCCGATCGTCTCCTTCATGAGAACGGCGACCCAGGACCTCGAGCTGCGCGGCCAGAAGATCCGCGCAGGCGAGCGGCTGCTGATGGTCTACGCCGCCGCGAACCGGGACGAGGAGGTATTTGGCGAAGATGCCGAGAGCTTCGTCCCGACCCGCCATCCGAACCCTCACCTGACCTTCGGAATCGGCGAGCACTTCTGCCTGGGTGCCAACCTCGCGCGCCTCGAAGCCCGGATCTGCTTCGAGGAGCTGCTGTCCCGCCATCCGGACTTCGAGCTGTGTGGTGAACCGCAGCGACTCCAGTCGACGCTGGTGCGGGGTCTCACCGAGCTGCCGCTTTCCTTCGGCAGCTAGGGACCAGGCGCGGCTATTCCGACGGAACGCGGAATACGATCGCGTAGAAGACGGGGAGCACCACCATCGTCAGGATGGTGGCGAAGATCAGCCCAGCGATGATGGTGACGGCCATCGCGGCGAAGAACGCGTCGAAGAGCAGGGGGATCATGCCCAGCGCCGTCGTCGCGGCCGCCATGGAGACCGGACGCAGGCGGCTCGCGCCGGAGTCGATGATGGCCGTGAACGGCGGTTTGCCCGCGGCAAGCTGGACATTGATCTCGTCGATCAGCACCACGGCGTTCTTGATCAACATGCCGATCAGGCTCAGGAACCCCAGGGTGGCCATGAAGCCGAATGGCTGTCCCGTCAGCAGCAGTCCCGCCGTGACGCCGATCAGCGCCAAGGGCACGCACAGCCAGATGACCAGCGGCTGACGGAGTGAATTGAAGAGCGTGATGGTGACGAGAACCATCATCAGCAGGAAGAGCGGCAGGCTGGCCGCGATGCCAGCTTGGGCGTTGTTCGTGTCCTCGTACTCACCACCCCATTCGAGGGCATAGCCGGGCGGAAGCTCGATGGCCTCGATCTGGGGCCGCAGTCGGCTGAAAAGACTGGTGGCCTGCCCGACTGCCGGGTCGGCGAAGATCGTGATCGTTCTCTTTCGATTCCGGCGCCAGACGATCTCGTCTTCAAAGTCGACCTCGAAGTCGGAGATCACCTGACGGAACGGAATCATTGCGCGGACCGCCGGACTCCAGATCTGGAGGTTCCGGATGCTCGACACATCATTACGTTGGGCCTCGGTGGCACGCATGGTGATCGGCAGCAGCAGGTCGCCGTCGCGGAAGACGCCGACGAGTGCGCCCTGGAATCCCTCCTCGAGAGTCCGAGTGATGTCCGTGCGTTGGATGCCGTTCAGGTTGGCCTGTTGCTCGGCGATGATCGGGCGGATCACTTTCACGCGCTGGCGCCAGTCGGTGCGAATTGCCTTCGCCGTCGGGTCGGCGTGCATGATCGCCTGGGTTTCGCTCGCAATGCGCCGCAGCACTGCAGGGTCCGGGCCGTTGAAGCGGGCCCGGATCTTTCCGTTGGATCCGGGGCCCAGTTCGAACTTGTAGGTGTATCCCATTCCTTCGAGGACGTGGTCGGCCATCCAGTCCTCGAGGTTCTTCGCTAGACCATCGATTAATTCGGCGTTTTCGACGTCCACCAGCAACAGGCCGTAGGCCGTGTTCGACTTCTCGGGTTTGTAGGTGAGCAGGAAGCGCGGGGCACCGGTGCCGATGATGGACGACACGTGGGTGACCCCATCCTGCTGCTCCAGGTACTCCTCCATGGCGGCGATCTGGGCCGTCGTGTCGTCGATGTGGGTGCCTTGCGGCATCCAGAGGTCGACCAGGAACTGCGGCCGCGTCGAGGGCGGGAAGAAGCTCTGGTCCACGAAGCCGAAACCGAAGATCGACGCGGCAAAGATGCCGCCGACGGCGGCCACGGTGACCCAGCGCTGCGCGATGCATCGAACCAGCAGCCCCTTGTAGCGGCGGTAGAAGGCAGAGTCGTAGGGGTCCGCGGCTTCACCCCCGGACTGAGATGAAGGCTTCAGGAACATCACGCACAGAACGGGCGTGATGGTGACGGCCGTGAGCCAGCTGAAGCTGAGCGAAACCAACACCACCTGGAAGAGTGAGCGACAGAATTCGCCCGTGGCGTCGTCCGACGTTCCGATGGCGGCGAAGGCCAGGATCGCCACCACGGTCGCGCCCAGCAGCGGCATGGCCGACTGAGCGACCACTGCGATGGAGGCATCCTTCGCGTTCTGTCCCTTCTCCAATCGTACGAGTACGCCATCGACAATGACGATGGCGTTGTCCACCAACATGCCGAGGGCAATGATCAACGCACCCAGCGAGATGCGCTCCAGGGCAACGCCCATGGGCTGGAGGAAGACGAAGCTGCCGATGATCGTGATCAGCAAGATGCCGCCGATCAGGAAACCGCTGCGCACGCCCATGAAGACGAGCAGCACGACGATCACGATCGCCACGGCCTGGAGCAGGCTGCTGCTGAACGCCTGGATCGCCGCGGTGACCGCCGTCGACTGGACCGAGATCAACCCGACCTCGATGCCGAGCGGCCACTGCTGCGTCAGCTCATCGACCCGCTTTCGGAGGGCTTCGCCCATGGTGACGACGTTGCCGCCACTGACCGTCGAGATGCCGAGGCCGATGGCGACGTTTCCGTCGTAGCGAAGGATCTCGGTCTGGGGCTCGACGTAACCGCGCCTCACGACGCCTACGTCCTTCAGGTAGATTTGCCCCTCAGAACCCTCGAATTTCTCACTGGTTACGTGCGTAATCAGGATCTGCCCGAAGTCCTCGACCGAATTGACGACGCCACTGGGAAAGAGGGCGATGAATTCTTCGCCAACCTTGACCCGACCCGAATCGGCGACCAGGTTCTTCTTCCGCAGTTCGTCGGCGATCTGACCGGCTGAGACACCGAGTTGGGCCATCCGGTCGCGGGAGAGCTCGATGTAGATCGATTCGGCCCGCTCTCCGAACGGCTGGATCTTGGCGACGTCTTGGACGAGCAGCAGCTCCTTTCGGAGCAGGTCGGTGAACTTCTTGATTTCGGCGTAGCTGTATTCCGGTCCGTAGACCGCGACGAAGACTCCGAAGACATCGCCGAAGTCGTCGATCACGAGTGAGGGTCCAGCACCCGGGGGCAGGCGGCTCTGGACGTCGCCCACCTTGCGACGCAGCTCGTCCCAGACCTGGGGCAGGGCCTCCCGCTTGTACTTGTCCTGGATGGTAACGGTGATATTGGACAGTCCGCGATCGGACTTGGACTCGATGCGCTTGAGCTGGCCGAGTTCTTGGATGGCGATCTCGATCCGGTCGGTGACCTCCTCCTCGACCTCGGCGGCGGACGCGCCCGGATAGGGAGTGACGACCAGGGCGTCCTTGATGGTGAACTCGGGATCTTCGAGCCGGCTCATGCCCTGGAAGGCGGCGATGCCGCCTCCCACGAAGAGGAAGGTGAAGACGAGTGTGACGACCCGCTTGCGGATGGCGATTTCGGCGAAGTTCATTCGGTCGGACCCGGCTCAATTCTCGTAGCGCAGCACTTGCATGCCTTCGCGCAGGTGGTGGACGCCCGAGATCGCGATCTGGTCACCGTTGGACAGGCCGCTCTGGATCTCGACCTGGTCGCCGGACAGCTCGCCGAGCTCCACGAGGGCCTTGCTCACGGTCAGGGTCTGGGCGTCGACCTTCCAGACCATCGCATTGCCTTCGTCGTCCGAGCGCACCGCCAGGGATGGGATCGATACGCCGCTACCACCCCAGCGCGACCCGGGAATCTTGACCGAAACCTTGGCCGTCATGCCGGGCAAGACTGTGAATTCCGTGGGTGTATCGAATCGGACGGTGACGGCGAAGGTGCGCGTGGTCGGGTCCGCGGTGGTTGCGATCTCCTTGATCGTTGCCGGGATCGGCTTGTCGGGGAAAGTGCTCAGCACCACAATCGGTTTCGCTCGTTCCCGATCGACTCCGGCGGCTTGCCTGTTTCGCGTGCCGCGTGCGAGGTCGGCTTCAGGAACGCCGACCACCACTTCGAGGTGTGACAGATCCTGGAGGATCAAGATCACCTCCTTGGCCTGGACGTTCTTGAAATCCTGCTTGATCTTGCGGGCCACGACTCCATCGAACGGCGCCCTCAGCTCCGTGTCATCCACCGCCTTCTGGGCGGCCTGAACGGCGGCGTCGATCACCTCGAAATTTCGTTGAGCCCGCTCCCTGTCCTGTTTCGAGGCGACGCCCTTCGAGAACAGGATCTTCTGACGGTCGTACTCGGTCTTGGCCTGGTTCTGGCGCGCATGCTGGGCATCGAGCTTGGACTGGAAGTCCCGGGGGTCGAGCTTCGCCAGCAGCTGCCCCTCTTCGACCTGCTGTCCTTCGATCACGGGGAAGTCGATGACGCGGCCCGGAACCTCGAAGCCCATCTGGGCCTCCTGGGCCGCCCGCACCTGGCCAGGAAACTCGAGGGTGCGCCCGCTGCTGGTGTCGCTGATCTCCAGGATCTTGACCGGGCGAGCCGGCTCCGGGGGCGGCTCCGGGTCGTCCCCACAGCCAGCACTCGTGAAGGCTGCCAGCAGCAGAAGGGTTCCGGGAAGGCGCAGCGACGTCGCTCCGCGGGAGGGCTTGAGAAGAGTCACTGGATCATCCTCCGGAAGGTTCTAGAACGGGCGTGCTTCGGGACCATCAGGCACTCCCGGGGTGGGAACGCGGGCCCGTAGAGTACCCGCATGAGTGGCGCAACGGGAACCCCCCACCTGGCTCCCGATGAACACTGCCTCCTCAGGCGTCATCCTCATGCTGCTCCACCACGCCATTGGAGCCCACGCCCACCATGAAGCGCTGCTGAAGATTGAGGGCGACCAGTCTCGCCACCAGCACCGTCAGGTAGACCTGCCCCACCAGGGCCTCGCCGCTGGCCAGTGCATCCCCCTGGTGGGTGGTCGGCACGATGTTGCCGTAGCCCAGCGTGGTCAAGGTGATGAAGCTGAATCCGATGAAGCGATCGAACTCCGCGTTGCCCGGCGCGAAATCGATCGATCTCGAGAAATCGAACGAGCCCGGCACGGCCAACTCCAGCATGGCGT